>VTLG01004362.1_pt1 | contig 23840 bp, 33 predicted proteins | sample 4694571 | NCBI WGS metagenome assembly VTLG01 (sample SAMN12604809, study PRJNA352737) | marine metagenome | biome: ENVO:00000447; feature: ENVO:00000209|ENVO:00000569|ENVO:01000036; material: ENVO:00002151; isolation source: viral sequences binned using virsorter ...
TATGACCTGTTCCGGCAGGAACAGTTGAATCTTGCGAAAGAGTGAGGCGACCTGTTTCAGTACCAACAACAGAATTATACACAAGCCCGTCAAGTGTATACTGGGCAGTAGTACCTAATCCAGAGAAGGACGTTCCTCTCTGAGCAACTGCAAAATCACTATTATACAGTAAGTTTTTGCCCGGACGAGTAAGAGATAGTCCAGCAGGAGTAACCTTCGTGACAGCCATTAGGTGATCTCCATAATTGATAGAGCTACATCAACTGCACCACTTCCTGTAACTGATAGAGTATCTGTAGTTTCCATAACTACTTTATTACCTGACAATAATTCTAATGTACTATTGCCCGGAATAGGTGTAGAAGTAATAAGTTCAACATCTTGATTAGTTTCATTATTAGCTCCTGCTCTATTACCTGTATCTGTTCCAAGAGTAACTGTGGCATTAACAGAACTACTAGTCGTGTTACCGATTATAAGTCCTAGTATAACCGTAGTAGTGCTACTAGCAACAGTATAGATTACGTCTGCTGATGTAACACCAGCTTTAGTTACAACTTTAAATGTATTTGCCATGTTATCCTTCCTTTTTTAGATCATCCTAATGCGATAGCCAATGCCGTAGCATCTCCACTAGTTGCCATTATATTACCAAGAACACTTATATCCATTCGTTTAAGAGTACCACCATCACTAACCATTAATTCATCTGTAGTAGCAAGACCACTTGTAAGAGCAGTAAGACCGCTAATAACATTATCATTAAGCATACTTCCTTCTACTGCATTTGCAGCAATAGTTAAAGCACCATTCGTTGCTATCGTAGCATCACCAGAAATTACTACTGGATTAAAATTTGTACCATCAGCAATCAAAGCAGCACCCGAAGTATTGGTTGCCATTGTAATATCGTCACCACTTACAGTGAGATCACCAGCTATAGTTACATCTGCTCCACTAAAAGTAAGAGCAGTAGTAGTACCAGATTTAATTATTAGATTGCCGCTGGTATTTGTAGCAGAACCAAAAGTTGTACCACCTGATTGAAAGAAGATATCACCTCCAGCAGCATCTAACATTATATCATCGGCAGTATCTAAAATCAAGTCTCCAGTATCATTTACAATGTAAGAATTAGTACCACCATGATATAGGTTAAGGTCTTCATTGGCACCAAGAGTTAATCTACCAGTAGCACTATCGCCTGTAAGATCATCTGCATCCGCATCTACATCAAGCTTGACAAGACCACCAGAAGTAATATTAGATGCACCATTATCAATGTTACCAAAACCACTTGCAATAGAACCACTAGCTAAAGCACCCACCGTAGTAGCTGCCGTAGTAACTAGATTGGGCATTGCCGTAATCTCATCATCAAAGTATGCAGAAAGATCAGTAACGGCTACTTGTACCATAGTTCCATTATCATTCATTACTACTCTATCTGCATCAGCTACTGTAGTAGAGGTAGCAGAAGTATCACCATCAATAATATTAAGTTCTGTAGTTGTTACAGATGCGCCATCAAGTATCTCTAGTTCAGCTTCACTGATACCTGCACTACCAATCGTTACTGTACCTGCAAATGTTACATTGGCACCACTAAAGGTCATAGCGGTAGTTGTACCCGACTTGATTATAAGATCGCCACTTGTATTAGTAGCACTACCGAATGTAGTTCCATCATCTTTAAAGAAGATATCTCCACCACCTGCATCAAGAACAATATCCGTACCAGCATCAACTGTAGCTAGAGCAGAAGAAGCTATAGTAAGGTCCGTTCCGTCACCCTCAATCTTCTCACCATCGTCACCAAACGTAAGTCCTACATTAGCAGGAATATTAATATCTGTAGTAGCTGTAAGGTTAAGATCAGCACTTGCACTAATTGTCAAGTCTGTGCCGTCACCCTCAATTTTCTCTCCGTCATCACCGAAAGTTACACCAACACCACTAGGAATATTTACATCTGCTGTTGCTGTAAGATTAATATCGGCTCCTGATGTAACTGTTAGATCAGTATTATTACCTTCAATCTTTTCACCAGTACCAAACGTAATACCTACATCAGCAGGAATAACGACATCGGCAGTAGCGGTAAGTTTAATATTGTTACCTGTAATAGTTAAGTCTGTTCCGTCTCCTTCAATCTTTTCCCCGTCATTACCAAAGGTAACACCGATATCTGCTGGTATATTAATATCACCGCCAGAGCCTACAGTAATTGTAAGGTCCGTACCGTCTGACTCAATCTTCTCAGCGGTAGCAAAAGTAATTCCAACTCCACTCGGAATGTTTACATCAGCAGTAGCAGTAAGATTAATGTTATTACCAGAAATTGTAAGATCAGTGCCATCACCTTCAATCTTTTCACCGTCATTTCCGAAAGTGACACCAATGTTTGCCGGGACGTTGATGTCTCCTCCGCTCCCGACTGTGATTGATAGGTCTGTGCCATCCGATTCAATCTTCTCTGCCGTAGCAAATGTGATACCAACCCCACTAGGAATATTAACGTCAGCGGTGGCAGTAAGATTGATATTGTTACCAGTAATAGTAAGGTCAGTACCGTCTCCTTCGATCTTCTCCCCATCGTCGCCAAAGGTTATCCCCTTATTTGCTGCTACATTGATATCTCCTGAATCAATCGTTGCAATCGTAGCACTTCCTGCTACTATCGTAATAGTATCACTATCTGTATAACTAGGTGCTCCACTAGAAATACTAATGGTTTCCATAGAAATTTTAGTATCGTTATCACTATCTGATAGAAGGGCGACATAACCGCCCATAGCATCGCCACCATCATGTCTATGCCCACTAGAAGAAGTACTACTTGTTTTAGCAAAAGCAGCAAAGATTTCTGCATACTCATTTGTAAAGTAAGCTGCTTCAATAACATTACCAGTAGCTATACTACTGTATGTTGAAGTTTTATCGTAACCTTGAATAGCCATTAATATCTACCTCCGGGGGTATATTCAAATTGGAAACCTCTAATTGAATAAGGTTTCTTACTTGCTGAATCAATAATATGTACTGCTGCTGCAAACCCTGATCCTTCTATTGACTTTCGTATAATTGGAGAGCCTGTTGATCCAAATACGGCTGTTCCATAAGTTGATGAGGAATTACCAAAGTATGCAGCACCAGTTGTTTCTGTTATACTTATAGCTGTTGGTTGAGGAGTATCAGCATTATTATAATTATATTTCATAAATAGATCAAAATCTAATTGACCTTCTGGTTCTATATTTAAAAGTATTCTCTGCATACTCTTTCTAACACCTGTATCTCCAATAGCAATATCTGGACTTTTAAAGTTTGCTTCTATTGCATCTCCTGTAGTACTATCTGAAGTACTTCCATTAAATCTATCTGATTGTTCTTGTCTATATACATATCCATCATAATCACCATGAATAATATATTCAACAGTTCCGAAATATGCTGAATCTGTACAAGCCGGTTTAATTCCTTTAATATCTGCCCATTGAAATCCTATATTACCTTCTAGATTTCTTTTCATAGTTCCGATAATTCCAAAAGCTCTTGACTCAACACCAGCAGTAGTGGGATAAAATAAACGATATTGACTTTTCTCTCGTATAACTAATGAAGTAATATTATCAAATCCAATATCATTAATTCTTTTCTGAATAGGTTTAGATACTGTACCTAGTTCGATATCGTCAATTCTTTCCGTACCAGCAACTGTTCTTAGACCATCAGGTGCTAGAAAGATAATATCACCGCCTATTTCTTGTATAGTATTTCTATCAATACAACCAAGTTTTTTTGTAATAGGCCGCATTTGAAAGTCTGCAAGACTTGTTCCAGTAACTTGATAGATTTCATCCATACCAAAAATTATAAGTCTATCACGGAATGTTTTCATTCCTACTACTGGACTATCTACCTTAATAGACCCTGCTCCATTTGCAGCAGTAAAATCGTTCTCAGCAAAAGGTGCAGCAAATACTACTTCCTGTTTATTACTTCCCATACCTGAAAAGAAGATATGATTTCTAAATACTTCTACACTCTCTGGATCAGATGGTGCTCCTGTTGCTGTTATAGCTGTAGCAGTAGACCCATCATATGACATAGCTGCATTAGCACCGTCTGCTACAATAATTTTATTTGTTCCGTTAAAGTTATATGTAGCAAATGTATATTTCTCTGCACTCGTTCTGCCTGTCTGTACTGAAGTCCAACCACTTCCTGTACTCTTTGCTATAATAGTACCTCTTGCTGCTAGAACCATATCAGTACCGGCAGTAGTACTAAATAGGGCTGTCATAAGCATTACACCTGTACCTGCACCAGATATCGTAGCATTACTTAACTCATTAGTATCATACTTGACCGTGCCTTTGATTCTACTATATCCTCCATCTGCATCTGGCTCATAGTTTTCTAGAATAAGAGCAGCACCGGGAGGTATAGAAAATGGATCACGATCAAGAACAAGTCCACCGTCTGTTGATATTGCAGATGCTTGTACGTTACTAGCCATTAACACTTCCACCTTTTACGAGCTTGTCTTAGACGACTATTTGGATTCTTAGCTGCTTTGGGAAACTTCTTCATTTGTCCAGCAGACCTTGCACAATAACTCTTTCTTCTTTTAGCAGCCTTACTACCTGCTTTTACTTTTCCCGTTACAGCAGTTTTTAGTTTACTACCGGGATTTTGCCTACGATACTTAGCAACTCCCTTTGCAGTCATTCCAGCACCCTTCTTTGTAGGACGCTTATGACCACCTTTGATAGTCATACCTTTCATATTTGATTTTTTTCTAGTAGCCATTAAGGTGTATAAATTTCTTCTATAAAAACTGATACAGCAAGATCATTAGCGGCTCCTGCCTGTACTTTAATAGCATCTCCTGCTTCTATAACTAGATTAGCTCCATCAACTCTAAGATAATCATCTGCTGCTATAGACTTTGTACTTATTAAAACGTAAGCTGTATCTGAATTTGAATTATCTGTCCATTTTACAGTAGCATCTACAGCACTTGTTCCATCTATATTTGTTAACCAAAGTTCTTTTATAATAGATTTATAATTGGCAGGACAAGTATATACAGTTGTTAAACTTGTATCTGTTAATGAAGCTCCTGCATTTACAATTCTAGTAGCCATTAACCTGCCTTATAATTAGCCTTTCTGGGCTGACCGTATACTTTACCGCCACCCATATAGCCATACTTCTTTACTTTACCACCTCCCATCATATTATATTTTCTACTCTTTTCTCTTTCCATCATGCCACGACCAAGCTTTAGATTTTCTGTTGGCATAGTCATACCAATATTCTGACCAAGCTGGCGTACTTTAGAATCTTCCTGATTTACATACATTAGATATACCTCATCATTTCATCTCTATTAATAAGTTCAATTCTCATTCGTTTAATACCTTCTTGATATTGATTAAGACACATAGTTGCCATCTCTACATCACCTCTAAGCATATATGCATAATACTTAGCTCTGCTTACAACTATATCTTGATGTCTTGTAGCAAGCGTGGGACTATCATCATAATCAGACAGTTCAGTATGAGTTGTCCAGTATTCAAATAGAATAGTATAGTTACCCCTATCAGGAACAGGATGAAGACCGAACTTACCATCTTGAGTAGGATATACATATTCTGGTATTCCATAGCTACTTGAATCAATAGATACATCTGTCTCCCTGTGGTTTCTAGCAAACTCTTCATAAGTAATAGACTTTAATTTCTTAGGATTAATATCTTCAGTAATATTAATAAAGTCTACTTTAGCTTGGGTACTTGTAGTATTTGTTAGAGTTATATAAAGAGTAGATGCTGTTGCACCAAAGGTAGTTGTATGTACTTGTCCTTCACCTGTATTTGCTACTGTAAAGTCTTCGCTCTTAATCTGAGTTCCACCTGAACTCGTTCCTACTTTAAGTGTAACCGTACTTCCTGTAATTCTAAATGTAGCTCTATACTGTCTGTTGTCTACAAAAGTTGTAATTGTCTGCTGTGCCGAATCATTCTGATCTAGTACTAAAAACCCACCACTAATAGAACTATTAGTATGGGTCCAGTTTGCATCAGAAGAAAAGTTATTAGTTGATACTAACTGTGTGGGTGTTGCAATAAACGTATCATAATCTACATGCCTGTAATCAGAAGGTAGACTATACTCAGCCGTACCAGCCGTAGTAGCTTGTGTTCCATCTGAATGCAGGAAAGACCACTGTAATTCCGAATTATAAATATCATTAATAGATTGATTAACAAATGTCTTTACAGCACTTTGAATACCTCTAGAAGAGGTGAAGTCCGTACCATTAGTAGCTAATGTAATCTCATTCAAAGACTCAAGAACTCTATTTGATAATGTAACGTAGTCTGCCATTTATACACCTAAATCTTTCTTCTCTTCTGGAACGACTAATATAAAATCTGCATTTTCCCCAAAATCCATTGCACAGATATGTGTTGTATTAATAGCTATAACAGTAAATGTTGTTGACTCTGGATTAAAGTATAATTCTAAAATATACCCACCTTTTCCAGAAAGCCCTGTAAATATTTTAACTTCTTTATATTTTTCTATTATGTTTTTTAAAAATTGTTCTTTTTGAGCTACAGGTAAACAAGCAGAACCTTGAGCTTGTGCGGAGGTTACAAAAAATACTATCATCAGCATAGCGATAAGTGAGTATATGTATTTCATTTTATATGCCCTTGCTTAAAAAACATTAAAAGATTCTCCGCATCCACAACTTGAAGTTACATTGGGGTTTTCAATATGTAAGATTGATCCGAAAATATCTTTCTTATAATCTATCTCCATTCCAAGAAGATGCATGATTGACATACCATCTATAACTAAATTTTTACTGTTGTCTATATTAACAACTTCATCATCTTTATCTGGATCACCTATAAATCCCCACTTATAAGAAAACCCAGCACATCCACCACCAGCTACAGATAAATGTATGTTATCTTGTTTTTGATTATCACATATTTCAAGTAGATGTTCTTTAGCTTCTTCTGTAATTGTCACTACGTTAGGCATTCACATTTACTTTCATAATCTGATATAGCTGCTTTTATTGCATCCTCTGCTAGTACAGAACAATGTATCTTTACTGGCGGTAAAGCAAGATGCTGTGCAATTTCCGTATTTCTTATTTCTTTTGCAGTATCTAATGATTTACCTTTAACCCATTCCGTTACTAAACTTGAAGATGCAATGGCTGAACCACAACCAAATGTTTTAAATTTTGCATCTTCTATAATACCATCTTTAACTTTAATCTGTAGTTTCATTACATCACCACATGCAGGAGCACCTACTAGTCCCGTACCTACAGATTCATCTTGTTTATTAAACGACCCTACATTACGAGGTGCTTCATAGTGATCAACAACTTCTTTACTATAAGACATTAAGACCCATACTGAATTATTTTCTTCAACCAATTCTTAATTTTAATAGCTAATTTTTTAATCATATTAAGTACCCATAAGTTTATCTAAAATTTTATCTAGACTATCTTGCATAGCATTTACTTTTTTTTCTAGTATCTCTACTTTATCTTCTTCTTTAAATACTTTTTGTGTACTTCTTGCATTCCAAACTGTATTACCTGCTTTAGTAGCAGAAGCATATCCATCGTGTTTATTAATCTCAGAAACAGCTAGTTTTTCTACAGTCATATTATATCTCCCATAGTAGAGGGGAGAACCCGAAGGCTCTCCCCATATACTTTAGTTATGATCCGTCTCGTCAACACCAGAAATGTCACAGAGAACAGCCCATACTCTAAACTTACCGGCAGTATCTTGTGCGCCAGCAGTTAGAACATCAATGGTATCTGCCGTTTTCACCACAAGCATTGCGGCTGCATCGGTAGCATCCATCGGAGCGTGTCCAGTACCCGTGGCATCATAAGCATCGACCCAACAATCAGGATCATGATGACCAGCAGTAGAACCCGTGATACCAAGATCAAAGGTCACTGAATTGGAACTTGCCGTTAGAACTTCAACACCTGCCGCCATAACTAGCGTTTCAGCAGGAACATCAATCATCTGAATGATGTCACCAGCAGCAGGATCATAGTCCGTAACGTCACTAGTATTTTCTACTAGGTAAGGTCTACGACCACCCGTTGAAGGATGACCTGTCGTACCGCCTTTACCCGTTTTATCATGAGTAGCCATATTTCAGTCTCCCTTCTAAGTATTCAGATCAGGGATGCCCTTGTAGACACCCGTAAATCCAGTACCAGATGCACGAAGAACCTTACGACCAAAGACATGCAACCCACGCACGATATCAGCAAACGAATCGGGGTCACGAATAACTTCAGTCTTGGCAATAGCCGAAGCAGTAGCCGTCGAACTCTTATGCCCACCGAGAACAATCGTCTCACCACTCGTAGTGGATGGGCCAAAAGTATGACTAGCAGCTACACCAGCAGTACCAACAGTAATCGAGTTAGTCTGGTACAACGTGAAACCATGAACCTTACGGCTGGTGACAGCACCGTTCATAAGAGCGGACATATCCTCACCAGTTACGCTTGAATCCATCAACTTCGCATCAGCCTGACGAAGAATCTCGTAGAACTGTGGCGGGGCCACGATCCAACGATTATCCTCTGGAACGTCTGCTTCGTCCAAAAGACGGGCAAAAGTGCTAAGATAATTAGCGCACTCATTACCAGTATTACACGAAATAGCCGAACCAGCAGCACCAAGATTGGTGGTGTCAGTTGAAGCATTGTCACTAATCGCTTTCAGTACGTTGTAATCATACGCCTTCTTCAAGCTATAAGCGCCCGAAGAAGTCGAGAGAGCTTCCCAATTGACATGGCTCTGTCTCTCTTCAACATCATCAACCTTAAAGGCAAAATAGTTACCCTGATCAACTGTCAGAGTAATCTGATTGTCCTGAAGGTTCTGAGTGTTGACAACAGAACCACGACTATAGGAAGACACCGTAACCGAAGGCTCTTTAATAATTTTTACAGTATCACCAAAGTTTTCAATCTCTCCAGCATAGTCGGTATTGGTTACAGCTTCTGCAACCGAAGAACGCCGGAAGAACTTGAGAACTTTTTGACTGTAAATTGCTGGAACCCAATTACCCGAAGGTAGATTTTGATAACCAGCAGCTAAACCAAATTCAGCCATAGTTAAGTCTCCTTATTTGTTATGGTATAATTCTTCCTTCCCGATTTGCCTTATCAATTTCTTTCTCAATCGCTTCAAATTCATGAGGCTTTAATCGGGCAATTTCAGAAGAAGTCCAAATTTTCTTTTCGCTTTCACCTGTAGTGGCCGCTCGTTCTGTTTTAGTAACAGCCCTTGCTGCATCTACATTAGATTTTCTTGGCCTTCCTCTTTTCTTTTGACCAATATCTTTATCAGATTTATATAGGTCTAATACTCTTGCGGCCCATTTAGAATCTGTTCTGTTTTTGTAGACACCATCAGAAATGCTTTTAGGTTGTTCATCTAACCATGCCAGAAATTCTGCATCACTTTTGATTTCTAGAAAATCTGGGTGTACGGCAAGAAGTTCCTTTTCTGCTGTTCTGATCTGTGCTTCCTTCTCTGCTTTGCGAAGAGATTCGATTCTTTCTTCAACCTCTCTTACACTTGCATCTGCTTGAAGCCTAGATACGGTTTCTACAACATCATAAACATCAGGATATTCTTTCTTAAACTCTTCCAACTCTTCTTGAGACTTGGGAAGGTTCTGTGGAGCGGAAGCTTTCTGTTCTGCTAATTTTAGTTTAGCTTCAGTAAGCTCATTCTGTTGGAGCCATTCGTTATTCTTACGATCATGATAACTCTTTAGATCGCTATAACGCTTTTTCCAATCATGCTCCTTCTCATCCTGTGCCTGTATCATTCCTTCAACCTCTTGAGTATCTCCATCAGGAATGTCAAGAAGTTCAGGGTCTGGTGCTTCGGGAGTTTCAACATCATCTTTTAATGTTCTCCTATAGGCATTCTCGTATGGGGTAGGCTCTAGTATCTCCTCTTCTGTATCAGTATCAGTCATGGTCTTTACCTCCTATGGGGGCCAAGAAAACTTGGGTGTCCCTATTTGGTGTTAATGTCTGGGGCCGACTATCGGGTATCCAGACGAATCTCTTAATCTATTCTATTTCAGCTAATCTTATTCTTTTAAGAATATCATTTAAATGTAAATTACTTAATTCACGATAGTATTTTGCATGTTCTTCTTTAGAAATATTTCCTTCTCCCTTTCCTAAAAGATTAAAATCTGGTCTAGGAATAGGCAAATTCTGTTTTTTCATACGTTTTATTTTAGCAGAATTTAAATGTTGTAACTGAGAAATTCTTGCATTTCCTTGCTTTATAAATTTTTCCGTATATTCTTTTAAACCTGAATTTTCTTCAGGAATTAATTTTAGTAAATCTTCTGCTCTTGTTACTGTTATTTGAATATCACCAAAAGCACTACTAAATTTTCCTTTCTTATTAGCAGTATCTAATCCAGTAAATTTTAAAGTATCATTATTTTGTAACTCTGATGTATTTCTCCATTCAGCATTTTTTAATGATTGAAAAACTTCTTCTATAGTTCTAGGATTATCTTTATAGAAGTATTCTCTAAACTCTTTTGGAGGAGTTCCACCATAATGTTTTTTTATAATTTTAGAAATTTCTTCATCTGAAAGCTCATTACTATATACTCTAATATTTCTATTAGGATTTGGAATAGGATTGCCTTCTTTATCTGGACCTAATGAACCTTCTGGTCCTCTAAGTGTTCTTTGCATATCTTCTGCTGTTGCAGTTTCAGGATTAAAAACTGTAGTTCCGTCTCTATAACCCATTAGTCCACTCATTTGATCTTGCATAGGAGACTGTGGTTGTACTGGTGAAGCTTCAGCTACATCTTGTGGTACTTGTTCTTGCTCTTGTTGCTGTTCAGCCATCATTTTTTCTTTTTGTTTTCTAAACGCAAGTCCTTTAGCATTCCACTTCTCTAATTGATCAAGACCAATTATCTTAACTAGAGCAGCAGGAATTACTGCTTCTCCATTAGAAATACGAATAGGTACTTTATTTTGCGGATCATAATCGGCGGGTAACTCTTGTTCTGTTGCAGCAGCAATAGTATAAGCATCTCTAATAACAGCATTAACATCTTTTACACCAATCAATGCTACTGCATCTGCATTAAGAATATAAGAGCCTTCAGAAACTTCCATCTCTAAATCGTCAGAAACTCCAGCCCCGCCTTGAGAGGGTCCGGGATCACCATCAAGATCATTGATAATGCCCATAGGACCAAGACGACTTTCCAAATCTGTATCTGCATTATCTACCTCACCTCCTTCTTGCATGTTGATAGAACCACCATCAGAAAAAGGTCCGGGCTGTGCTGATCCAAAACCTGTTTCTCCTTGATATCCTGCTGCTGCATCAATATTTACTCCTTCTCCTGAATAACCTTCAGCATCTTGAGATGAAAAATTAGCTCTACTTGAACGATCCTCTCCCGGATAACTATACTCTATTGGTAATCCTAAAACAGTAGGTGCAGCAGAAGGAGTAACAGCACTAGCATCTCCTTCAAATGTTCCTGCTATAGAAGGAGTAGCAGGAGCAGAAGCAGAAAGATTAGCAGGAGTACTAGTAGCCATTTGATCTAAAGATTGTGTTTGAGGAGGTGTTGATATAGGAGTTGATATAGGAGTAGCCATTGCTTGTTCTGCACGTTCATAATCTTGTAATGTAGTATCTATAGGTGTCTTAGTATCAAATTCAGGAGTAGAAACTATTGCAGCTTCATCATCCGTAACCATTTGTTCTACTAGAGGTGGTACATTAGGGACAGTCGTATCAGTAGATGCTTGTATTGCTTTTTGCATCTCAATATCGTATCGCATACTTTCAGAAAGTAGATCACGGGGTGGTCCTAAAACAGTACGAGGAGCAGCCTTTCCGGGCAAACCTGCATAAACTGGTGCTAATTCTAGAAAAGCTTGTTGTTCTAGCTCAATAGTTTGAAAATCTATTGGAGAAATAGTATCCATTATAGCTTGTGCTTCTCCGGCTGTTCTTCCTTGTTGCTCTTGTAATGCAGCCATAGCATCAAAATATACCTCTTTCTGATTTTCTATACTTCTTGATGATATTGCTTGACTAAGACTATCCATTACGTCTTTTTCTAGTGATTTACCCGGACTTTTATCAAATAAAGAAAGAACTGTACCGCCGGGCGTAGCCCTATCAAATAGTGAACCAGCAGCTTTTCTACCCAATTTTTCAACAGAACTAAAAGCACCCACAATACGATCTACTAAAGCATTATTATTAAAAGCTTTAAAATCTTTATTAGATCCTTGTCTTGCTTCTCTTGCTACTCTAGCATCTTCAGTTTCGTACTGATCAATTTGTACTACTGGTAATCCTGTTGATGTATTATACGCTGTTCCAGTAGTAGAAGAGAAAACAATATCTGCATCATTTGGATCAACAGGTTTACCTTCTTTATCTACCCAAGAAGAAGTTACTTGAGCACCGCTTTGATAACCTTTAAAGTTTCTTTCAGGTTTATTAAAATTAGCTAATGTGATAGCTACACTAGGAGGTAATGCATTTCCATAGTAATTTAAAATCTCTTCAGTAATTGTCTGTTTTTTCATTTCTATTATTCTTTTCTATCTGTGCATTCTCTAATGAAGATTTAACCACCGCCTTGAGGTTCTTGAATGTTTCCAGTAAAGCCAGCTTCCCCTGCAATCGTCGGAACTCCAACTCCGATATTTCCACCCCCAACGCCTGATGCGTCCATTGGATTTGCTCCGACAGGTACGCCTCCATCGGCTCCCATAGGTCCGGGCTGTTGACTAATGGGTGGAGCTTCCGGGCTATTTGTTCTTTCATTTAGACCTCTCAATATATCTGCAAAGATTGCTGCTTCATCCACATCATTAACAAGCTGATCAGGATCAATATCCTGAGAAATTGCAAGCTCCTTTACAAGATTTGGAATCTTAATAAAGGGAGCAAGCATGGGATTAGCAATAGTTTGTAGTAGAGTTATTAATCTTTGCGTTCTAACTTCCTTCTGCATTACTGATGCAACGCCTTTAGGTTTGATCTCCAGATCACCTATAATCTCTGCGTTATCATCATTGAACTGCATATTCCATTGGAAGAATGATTCTCCTAAAGGTCGTAAAAGAAAATCATCTATATTCTTTACAACAGTTTTAATTGATAGTCCTGCTGATCCCATGATCATAGATAGACCAGCAGCAGTACGACCAGTTCCTGTTACACCTGTCTGCCCATGAGAGATAGAGGGTATACCCGTTTCTTCATCTGCAAGCTGTCGTGCAGCCTGATACATCTGAAGATTCTCAGGAGCCGTGTTAGGGAACTTTAGTCCATTAACAGCAGTTCCGGTAACACCTGACTGTCGTCTGAAGATTTTACCCGGATATACTTCCATATTCTGTCCGGGTACAAGCTGTGTCTCATCTATATCAAATACCATATTACCAGCTAATGCTAGATTGTCAATAGCCATTCTCATATGACCATTCATGAGAAGCTGTGCATCATCCATATTCTCTGCTACACCCACACCAAAGAACTGATAGGGATTAAGCTCATATGGGAAAGCCTGATACGGTATTCTTGCTGGCATAAACGGATTTAATACGCAACGAATAATTTTATCATTAACAATCCATGCATTAATCTGCACTGAATCCATATTAGTAACACTATTGGGAAGATCAAGACCAATTTCATGAGCAAGGAATAGGTCTAGTGTACCCCAATATTCAAATACTTCATATCTATTTTCTGCATAAAGAGGGTCTTCATCTTCTGAATAGATTGTATTTTCAAAGTATCTTTCCTCATATTGAGGACCATGATCGAGTGCATCTTCAATAGCTTCTGCATTAAAGAACGGACGAGAGGATAAATCTCTTAGTTGTTCTCTATTATATCTATGTCGTTGTATAATATACTCGGCATCTTCAATATTAGTAGCTGAAGGATCAGGATAGAAGTTCCAACATGATACAGCTTCAACTTTAGGAATAAGTTTGGTATAAGGATCAAATACTTTCTCACCATCTACCATTTGCCAGTTATTAACAACCTTCTCATAATTAAACGGCCCTTTAATGATACCTGTACCAAGAAGGGCCGATTCAAAGATTGCATGACGAAGAACATTCGTAGCATTTGTATTTATTAATTGATCATGTATTTGCTTCTCCATATTACGAGCAGCAATAGCGGCTGGCTCAATCTGTGGAGAATTAGGAATAACGCTTGGTCCTTCAACTAGATTAGAGGCACCGTTATATTTTTCCTTTAGTCCACCTAGAAAATCTCCAAGTTCTGCAAAAGGAACATCTCCTGCTTTTTCTATTACCATCTTTTCTTCTGGAGAAGCCAGATGAGCAAATTCAGCTATTCCTTCTGGAATAGGTGTATTGGAAACAGTAATAGGAAATTTGTTGTTAGCAAATAGAATATCGGAAATCTGTCCAAAGGCTGCAAGAACTTTTACTTTTGTAAGTCTTACAAATACTTTAGACTTCTCTGAAGACCGATAGGTAGAGGCAGTATCATATATACCTCTATAGTTCTTGTATGCAGATAACCAGCGCCTTTCATCCGAAAGACGACCAGTTTCTGCATCAAGAAACTTACTCTTAATAAATCCTATAAGACCGGGAAGTTCTTCCGCTTCTACTTCTACAACTTCAGGAGTTTCTTCTTCAGCCATAAATTGAGTTATCTTCCTTCATAATCATATTCCAATCACTCAGATGCTTTTTACCGGGTTCAGAAGGAACATCAGCAGACTGAGAGAAATTTACATCGGTTGGTCCCATAACATCAGCTTCCATCGCCTCACGATAGAGCATACCATCAGGAACAGGACTCATATCTCCCTGTTTCTCATCCATTCCTTCAAAATGCTTTGCAGTATAAGGTTTCATATAGGGCATTAATTTCTCCTTTATTTAATTCTTTTAGGTTTACGAACAGAGCCGCCTTTAGCGTACATCTTTTTCATAACTTTTTTACGAGGTTTTACACGACCACCTTTTTTCTTTTTAGATATTTTATCTTTTACTACTCTAACTACATCTTCTCTTAAAGAAGTTTCTCTATCAGGATCATCTTGCGTAAATTGTGTTAGATTTCCTGCATCACCAAGAGCAGCATCCAGTTTTTCTTTATGTTGTATATTCCAAGCATCTAGATATTCGTTAGCATCTGTATATCTTCCTGTTACTTCTCCCTGATCATTCTGAATTATACCTACTACTCCCATATTTCCTGCAACTTCTTGTTCTCTTAATCGATTATATGTAGAATCTCTTTCTATTTCAGGTTGAGAACGTCGAAGACCAAATACTTTCTGTCCAAATTGAGGTTCAGCAATCGCTTTATATTTTTCTAAATTATCAAATGAAGTAGTAGAAACAGGAGTAGTTTCTGTTTGATCTAAAATATTATCTAATGCCCACTTTAAAACTCCTTCATCTCGTTCAATTAATTGTCTTGCTAATCTTCTTCCAGTTTCATTTTCCAATGACCAACCACTTATCATTTCTTCAGGTCTTAAACGATTTTTTAGTTCACGGTTTTTAAATGCTTCCCCTGTCGCAGTAACGCCATCTGTAGGTGTCCATAATGTTTGACCAAAATAAATTATAGGGTCTTCCTCATTTGTAGGAATACCAGTAGTAGGAGGAGTAGTTTCTTTTTTACCTCCAGATATTAATGATTCTGCTACTATACCTACTGCTAGACTAAGCATAGTCCAAGGTAGAGTAGTATCTCTACTAAGACCACTAGTAGTTCTTACCCAATTTTGAAAATCTCGAACAGCTTGTGATCTAATTGCAGGATTATTACTTCTTGATGCGCTAAGAATATTAACGGGAACTGGAACTTCTGTAGGTACTAAACTCCTACCAGTGCCTTTCATTCCTTCAATAACAGCAGGTAAATTAATTTTACCATCACTTGAAACTACTTTCCTTGCTTTTTCAATATTACTCTCTAAGAGTTTTCTAACGGGTATAGGAAGAGCTTCAAGATCATCTATTCCACGAAGTACTTTAGTGTTAAAAATTTTAGCAACGTCTGAAGTATTAGCGGCTCTCCAATTACGATTAGCAAGGCTTTGAGGTCTTCCTCGTCCTGTATATATTTTTGCAAGCTGCTCACCTTTTTTAAGAGTATATCTTAAAATATCTTTAATTACTTCTTCACCACCTGCCTCTCTAACTGCAACCCATATAGCATCTAATGCTTTCTTTGACATTATTCTCTCCTAATATCCAAAAACAGAATCTTCCATCTTAGGTGCAGAGTCGGTATGGAATTTAAAATTATACAGAGAAGAAGCTGTCTGTCTGTTCATTACCATATACCTCAATGCATCATATGCATGGTCTTCTGTGCGTGTGTCTATATCTTCGCTATTCGTTTTTGATATGGGAAGAGTAGGAAGTGTTCTTACAAGATTAGTGCAGGTATTAAAAATTCTTAGTCTGGGATTACCGTAACTATCCATTTGCAATCTTCTGTGTACCTCTATCTTTCCATTTACTCTATCGGAGTTTGATGGAACCCACCGTACTCCTTTTCTTACCATACTTTCCGCTACGCTTAGTCCATGTCCTGTCTTGTTCCAACAAGACTTATCCAGTATTCCGATATACATTCCGGGGTCATCGGCTTCCATTTGTAGAATTAGATCGGCTAGCTGTTCTCCCGTGTGTCCCTTAATATAAAGCTCTCGGTATATCCAGATATTATCGTCCCAATCTAGTGCTCCCCACAGAACACAGGAGGGGGCGGAATATCCATAGTCGCAAGCTCTTACTCGTACCCAGTTATATGGTATCTCTACTGGGTCAATAACATGAAGTTCTCTACTGAACTCTCGAAAGGCTGCTCCTTCCGCTACATCCCAATCACCAGAGAGAAGTCTCTTACGTTCGACCTCCGGTAGCGATAGAAGCATCGCCTCGTACTCACCGTCCATTGCCAGATGAGGATTGTCGGTTAGTCTGGCTGGTATGAACTTTCGTTGAAAGAGTGGCTCTCCAGCCTTTTGATGAGAGATGCCATACTTTAAAACTTTACTCGTCTCGATATCCGTAGCCCAGAAGGGATTTGCTGGCGGTGCAGGGTCTACAAACATCTTCTTGACCCACCAACCTCCTGCTCCTCCGGGGTTTGAAGAAGCCCTCATGTATGTATCTATCTTGGGATCAGTCGTTCTTAATCTTGATCTTAGATAATTCCAAACATATGGTGTAGGATAATGACCAAGCTCATCAATTCCAATCCATGTAAAGGATTGACCTTGGTAGCGATAAACATCGTCATCTTTGTCTACATAACTGAATAGAGCCGTAGCTCCACTTGGAAATTCCCATGTCTTTGTAGACTCCTTAAATCTAGCTCTTGGAAAAGCTTTAGGATAAATCTGTTTACTTTTGTCGATAAGTTCTGTTAGTTCTGCTAATGTTCTTCTAAGCAATAATGCACGATGATTTTTATTGTCCGCATATCTTAGTAAGTCCATTAACATTGCATATGACTTACCTCCACCTGCCGCACCTCCATATAGTACTTCTTTTTCAGGAGAGGCTAGAAACTCTGTTTGTGGTCCGTCATTAGGCTTGAATGTAATTTCAGAACCTTCATTGACTGCCTCTTGTACAGTTGGTGGTAGATTCTCTAAAGTTTCTCCTTTTAACAAACCTCCATGTTCTAATACTTCTAGGGCTTTTTCAGCTTCTTTCTTCTTACTTGTTCTATGCTTTGCTTTAGTTTGTAACTTTTCCCGTTCTTTTGTTTGACGAGTAATCTTTCTCTTTAGACTTCGTTTAGCCTTTTCTTTACGAGAAACATTATAATTTCCTTTTTCCCCCGGTCCTAATCTTGGTCTAGCCATACGTTCTGTTGTTCCTTCTTGGCAGGTAGTAATACAATTCCGTGGAGAACTTTAGATTCCGTTGCGATCTCTTGTCTCTTGCTTACACCCGTTCTGTCCAGAATATCATTTGCTGCTCTGAGTCGGACCTCCATCTGTGAACTTGGAATAGTACCGTCAGCATCAAGACCTTCGATCAGTCGATTGGCTGCTTGTACTGATGAAGATGCAAGATGCTGACGGGTTCTTTCGATAATTTCATGCTTTACCGAATTGATGAGGTTACTTCTGGAACCGGGATGGTATCCTGCAACCTCCATAGCTTCCTTAACTCGACCTCCGTTTTCTACAAGAGTGGTTAGGAAGGTTTCTTGCTTGTCTGTTAGTTTTAAATTATTCATGCTTTACTAATTGTATTTTTTAATTTTTCTTCTATTACTGGTAAAAGTCTAATACCACAATACCCTACTACAAACGCTATTGCTGGACCCCAGATCATGTCTAGGGTAAAGTGTTTCATAATTGGAGGAATAAAAAATTCTGCTGCTATCCAGCCTACTAAGCAAGCAAGGGCTAAGTCTCTCCATGAAATTTTCTTTTGTACTGCCCAATTCGTTAATCCTCCACATCCACTAGCCATTACACAACAAGTTTTAGCACCCACGGCCATTATGAGAGCTTCCATTTTCTCCTCCCTAGTTAGAGCTATACTCCTTATGACATTCACATTCACACTCGTCTTTGATACACACGATACAATCGCAATCACAATCTTCTACAAAACAATCTTCACAGTCACATTTCATTGTTCAGGTAGTCCTTCTCTAAGATATTTACAATCTCCGCAACATTTACCACAATGTGTACACTCACCTTCATATTTATTTAGTTCTACATTCCAGAGAAACGTACATTCTTCAATTCCTAGAGGTCTTAACTTTCCATCTTCGCACTTGGATGGCTTCCAGAATAGTAATTCCAGTGAATCTTCCGTGTATACTATGAATCTTGGGTCACCGGGGAAGTAATCATCGTCTAATCCTAGTTGTGAAGAGACTTGACAGCCATCCTTGAATCTCTTCTCTGGTTCATTATAGACTGAACAATGATATTTAGAACTCTGTTCTATTATTTCTTTTTCCTTTTAGAATTTAGTGCTATTGCTATAGCTTGCTTTCTATTCTTTACTTTCTTTTTTGAACCTGATCTTAGTGTACCCTTTTTGTACTCCTTCATAACTTTAGAAACTTTACGATTAACTTTTCCTCCTTTTTTATACTTTGGAGGAGGAAGTTCTCTAACTTCAATCTCTCCGTCTGCTGTTTTTTTAGTTGTATTACCCCATCCACGATCTTTTTCAAAATACTTTCGTCTCTTTTCTAACTCTTCATCTTCTCCTACATTTAAAGGAGTAGAAGCTAATGTATTATATACAGCTTCTCCTATTAGAAATAGAGCTATTGGAAGTGCTGGAAGTGCCATAATCGCTCCTAAAAGGGGTGGTGGGGAAGTGGGGGCCGGAATTACCCCCTAACCTAGGAAGCGTCTATGCGCTTTTTAATCCTTCCCCACCATTCTCTAAATAGATGATATCTAAGCCTGTCTAGAGTAGTTTTTGTTAGGATGAAGACATCTGCTTTTATTATCATCTTATATATATTATAGCGTTTATAACAGATTTGTCAAGCAAAATCTTTAAATAACATATATAAGGATAACTATTAGTATTAGTATAATATATACTATTAGTATATACTATAATATATACTATAAGGATACTATAAGTATATAATATAATATATACTAATAGTATACTTATAGTAGTCTTATTCCGACTAGCCAGATTACCTTCAAAATTAGAAAAATTTGTGCATTAAGTCATATATATATAGGGGAGGGGGTAGTGGCCCTAGTAACCCCCTAGTAATCAGATATTTATATACTTATTTGATACTTGCTCTCTACTTGGTTTTACTTGTTGTTTACTCGAAATTCCAGGTATTCGAGTCAATGATTGCTTGCGGTATACTTAATGAATACTTGTTACCCCTCATTTCTATATTGTGGGCTGGTGTTGGTAGGATAGTCCCGCATGGTCCACTTACTTTAACCATTACATACAAGCACATAGGACATTATCTTTTGAATACTTGGATTAACTTATTGGATACTTTGAATAGCTAACAACGTAGTTAGCCAAGAGGTTAAATTTAGGGTTTGACATTAGGATATCCCCATGACAGAATGTGTATAGTTCTTTCTCATTGTGAATATCGAAACGCTCCCTGGTCTTACCAGCCGCTAGGGTTGCGTCTACTTCATAGGGTAACAACGTAGTTACCTCGGCTGGCTTACTTACCGGAGTTAATCAAATGTCTACTAAATTGAACAAGCAGATACTGGCTACTCTTAATTCGGCCACGGAAGCTAAATCCGAGTTGGTTGCGGCTTCTAAAGATCCGAAGGAGAAACTGAGTAATTACATGGTTTCTGCTGTTGTTCTCGGTGCCGATTTAACTGAGAAACAGTTTGGGAGTTGCCGCTCGTACCTTAAAACGCACCACGTGCCTAAAGGTACGATTAACCAAATAGCTAGGTTCATGGCTCCAAACGATGGTAATGAGAGGTTGTTAGAACTTTTCAAAGGTTGCGAGAGTAAAAGCCTAGACGATAGGCTTGAGCACCTTGAAACATTACATATCGTTTCTTACGCTCAGTTGCGTAAGGCTTGCATTGTTGTTTCGGATGAGGCAATAGACAAGAAACTAGCTAAACAACTATCGGACATGAACAGCGATAGGGTTGAAGCAATCGTTACCATGGCGAGTAAGATACGCCATGAAAGCATGGCTAACGATCAAGCCGAAGATATGAACGCCAAGCAATCGGACTTAGTTAATCTATCAACTAAGCGTAAGGCTATTAAGGTAGCCTAGCTACAATAGAGCCGCAGGGTTAACGCCTTGCGGCTCTTTTCTTTTACCAACGCTAACAACGTAGTTAGGGGTAAGCGATGCAAAACATATGGGAATATGGTGAAGTATGGAAACCTCGAAAGTTTGATAATGGTGATCGTCCTAGTTATGGACATAGTTCTACTAAGGTAATTAAAATAGTAGAAATAGATGGTGAACTTATTGAAGTTATTTGTCTTATGGGTAAGTCAAGCAAAGATAAGGGAGCGAAGCTAACTATTAGTTAGGCAATTTTGCCATGCGAGGAGAGTGATATGAGCAAGGCTATATTAGATAATCCCCTGTTTAGTTCAGAACGTCCGCCACTTGAGCGTAGGAAAGCAGTTATCTTGGTTGAAGTAGAGTTAGACCCAGTTCCAGGTGCCATGCACACGGCTGACGATGCTGCAAAGCAGGTAGCACATTGTCTAGAGTCTATTAAACAATATAACCCTAAAACAAAGCTGTTGGTAGAAGGGAGCTAGGCAATTCGTCAGCTAATAGAGGTAACGATATGTTATTATACACTGAAGAATTTACATATACGTCTGGTCGGAACCAATCAGCAAAACAGATTGGACTTAAATGGTTTTTTAAGTGTGATCACTGTGGAAAAGAGTTTAGCAGAAAGGGAAACAAAGGGAGACATGATAGACCAAATCACTTTTGTACACATAAATGCTCTTGTGAGTATGGTAAGACTAAAACAAATATACGTTGCATAGAAGAAGGCTGTGAAGAATATATATCTAATGCACAAATAGTTTTTATAAAATCTGGTCGTACCATTAACGACACTAGTAGATGTAAGAAACACCATAAACAACATCATAGAAAGATAAAGAATAAAAAAGATAGATTAAAAATGTATGAGTTATTAGGAAATAAATGTATATGTTGTGGTGAAAAAGATAATATTTATTTTCACATAGATCATGTTAATAATGATGGAAAAGATGGACATAGTGTAATGTTAAAAGAATATTTAGAAAGTCCCGATAGGTTTCAGTTACTATGTGCAAATTGTAATCATGCTAAAATGATGAATGGTGGTGTTCTATATCGTCCTGAGAAATTCACTAGAAGGAAGTTAAGATAACTAAGGAGGTGAACATGGAAAGAAAAGACCTTAAGGCACTATGGGAAAATGAGTTTGAACCCTTCGTGTCATGGGAAGAAGTTAAACGTATGGCGGGTTATGCGAAAGCAACGTCCGTCGAAGAGGTAAGGGAGTATGTACACAAGCGTATCAAGTTTCCTGTACCACCAGTATGTACAGTTGGATGGTCTAACGACGATTGGGTTAAGTACTTTTATCTCAATGGTGTGTGGTTTGACTAATGGAACAAATGCTGTGTGCGGTATGTTGGTCAGTAGCTGAGAGACAACCACCTATAGAAAGGGAGGAGCCACACCCTAAGAATGAATACTTACCACCATGTGAAGTTTGTGGTGATCCAGCACAACTAAGGAGAAAGGTAACCTAATGATAAGGATCATAGAAAAGTATAGAAATATATTCGCTGTTATTGGTTTTATATTCCTATGTTATATCGCATTTATCATAGGAGTATTGGTAGTATTTAGTTTACCACCACTCTAATAAGGAGAAAGCTAATGGGTGACGGCACAGGTATTGCAGGAGCACAGGACTATGTACCTCGCTCATCTGGTGACGATACATGGACTTGTGCTACCTGTGGAAAGGAAGTAAGCTGGGAGAAGTCATCAGCTAAAGCATGGGTTGATAAAGGATTGAAACAACAATGTAAGGAATGTTATGAACTATATAGAAATCCACCTGACTTGTCCTGAGTGTGAGGGATACGGTACTTTAGAAAGTGCAAGACCAGTAGGAAACTCAGAAGGAAAGGATCATTGTATAATAGAAACTATATGCGAGGAGTGTGATGGTAGTGGAGAGGAGATAAAAGGAGACTTTTATTATAATCTTCAACAAGCTAAAGAAGAGTACCCTAACGCTAAGAATTTTATTGTAATTAAATAGGAGGAAGTATGCTTGATCTAATGAAGATGTTGGATGCACAATTCAACCCTGATACATACCGTGTGAAAGGAAAAAAAGATGAGCGCACTAAGCCCGACACATCCAGCGATAGTGAACAGTCAGACGATGTACAGGAAGAACGTACATGATGCTGGTAACTATACTCATGCTGTCATCAAGGCTAGTACTAACATCAAGCTAGGTAAGAAGGTAACGAAGGGGCATCTAAGGGGTGCCAAAATATTCACTCTCACTCTAGAAGAGAGAGCTACCTGTGACAGTGAGTGTGAGCATTGGCTGGACTGTTATGGTAACAATATGCCCTTTGGTCACAGGTTTGAAGCTAACGATGCTCTGATGGTATCAATCGAACGTGACTTAGATAAACTGGATGCAAAAGGTAAGCCATACTTAGTAAGGCTCCATATCTTAGGAGACTTCTTTAATCTGAAGTATGTACTTTTCTGGAGAAAACAATTAAAGAATAGAGAACTTCTAAATATATATGGGTACACTCGCAACCATCCTAATAAACCACTAGGCTATGCTCTGAAGTTAGTACGAAAACAATATGGCAAGAGGTTTGCTGTTAGGTTTAGTAACTATCCAGATGATCCCTTCTCTGCACAGAGTGAGCATGTATCTACAGGTGGTATAGGTTGTCCTGTGCAGATGGATAGAACGGATAGCTGTGGTACTTGTACTCTATGCTGGGAGATGGAAGACAAATCCATTATATTCTATGACCATTAAACTGGACGACCAACAAAAAGAGGTAGTCTCTGACTACTTTGAGTATGATAAGGAAGATGTAGAAATATTTATAAAGGAGAAAGATTTCAACAGAAACCAAGGTAAAGGATTAATTGTAGATATACTTGTATAGGAGAATGAAG
>VTLG01009635.1_pt1 | contig 23834 bp, 44 predicted proteins | sample 4694571 | NCBI WGS metagenome assembly VTLG01 (sample SAMN12604809, study PRJNA352737) | marine metagenome | biome: ENVO:00000447; feature: ENVO:00000209|ENVO:00000569|ENVO:01000036; material: ENVO:00002151; isolation source: viral sequences binned using virsorter ...
ACTTGACATTCCGTATAAACTTGTATATAATACAATAATTAACATACGATAACATACGATACATAAGGAGATACATATGTCGTTAAGTACACTTAAAAAGTCTGATTCTTTAGACAAACTGCTTGGTGCAGTTGAAAAAGAAAACGCCCCCCAAGAAAAGAAGTCCTATGTGGATGAACGTCTGTGGAAGCCTGTGCTGGATAAAACTGGTAATGGTTACGCAGTCATTCGTTTTCTTCCCGCTGTAAACGGTGAGGATTTGCCTTGGGCGAAACTTTGGAATCATGCATTTCAAGGTCCAACTGGTCAGTGGTATATTGAGAACTCTCTTACTACGCTCAACCAGAAAGACCCTGTATCAGAATTGAATACTAGTTATTGGAATTCTGGTGTGGAATCTGATAAGGAGATTGCTCGCAAACAGAAGAGGAAGTTGCAATACTTCTCCAACATTTATGTTGTGAGTGATTCTAAACATCCTGAAAATGAGGGTAAGGTTTTTCTATTTCGTTTCGGTAAGAAAATCTTTGACAAGATTATGGAGGCTATGCAGCCTGCATTTGAAGATGAAACTCCTGTAAATCCTTTTGATTTCTGGAAGGGTGCGAACTTTAAGTTGAAGATTCGTAAGGTAGATGGTTATTGGAACTATGACAAGTCAGAGTTTGAAACTTCAACACCACTATTTGATAATGATGATGATATTGAGAAGGTGTGGAAGAATCAGTATCCTCTCGTAGAGTTTACTGCTCCTACCAACTTCAAGTCATATGATGAGTTGAAAACCCGTATGAATATGGTTCTTGCTGGAACTACAAGAGTAGGTAATGCAACAACTCTTATGGAAGATGAACCAGTTGCAACACCAACTGTGGATACTAAACCAGTAGAACGTGGTCAAACTGTAACCACTGTGCCTGCTGGACATAAAGAAGATGACAGTGATGACTCACTTGATTATTTTCAGAAGTTGGCTGCAGATGGTTAAGGGTGCGCCCGAAACAATAGTCCTGTTCTAGACATATTCTAGACAGCGGGTAGAGCACTCTGGAAAGGGGGAACTTCGGTTCCCTCTTTTTTATGCTGCTTTGTTTACTGTTGATACTACTAAATCAGGATTAACTATTGATGTGGTAGTGTGAGTTATATTAGTACTGTTTGTATTAGCAACAGTAGTTGGTGCTATAATGGGCCCACCACTCATACCACCCAGGCCATCCATTCTTCTCTGTATCATTGCATCTCTCATAGCATCAGTTCTTTGGGCGTTCATTACTCTACCGCCTAGATTTGGTAAAATTAATTCTGGCCCTGCTTCACCAACTAATAATGGTTTAAGTCCACTAAAGGCTCCGCCATGTTGTTGCGGTAATGCCCCTGCCGTGAAATTTCGTAGTTCTTCAAACCCCATTGCTCCCCTGGCAGCTGCAGATTCCTCTTGAACTTGACTGACAGATTTGGGTGGAAGATACTCTTCGTCCGGCGGAGGTTCCCCCCCTGCCTTTACTGCATCATAAGCTTCCTTATATGCTTCTTGAGGAGTTTTGCCGCCAGGGAGTGCAGCCTTAGCGTAAGCAGCAATACCTGCTGCCTTAGCTTTCATTTCCAATCCAATATCTGGCAACTTTATTGTGGGTATTTTAAACTGAAGTATTCCAGTTTTGCCTTCACCACCAAACAACCACTCTTTTATTGTCCTTATTACGTTTTCAAGCGTTCCTGTTATACTAAAATCTGTAACTGGACTGGCCCATTCCCATAAACCTTCAAACCATTCTACTACAACATCCCATTTTCCTTTTATAAAATCAGTTACATTTGTCCATCCTTCAGCAATACCTCCTGATGCCCATTCCCACAGTTCTGTAAACCATGTTTTTACATCACCCCATAGTTTTGTTATAAAAGTAGTTACATTTGTCCATCCTTCAGCAATGCCCGCTTCTGCCCATGCCCAAAGGTTTGTAAACCATGTGACAATGGGTGTCCATACTTTATCTCTTATAAAAGTAGTTGCATCAGTCCAAGCAGTTGCTACAGCAGCGCCAGCTTTTTGGCCAAAACCTACGACCTTATCTTTAGCCCAAGCAAATTTTTCTTTAAACCAATCAACAATATCCGTAAATGCTTGTTTAACTGCTTCTGTTACTTTCTCCCACATATCTCCAATCCATTTACCCATTGCATTAAATGCTTTTGCTATTTTCTCACCGCCAAAAAATCCTAAAACAGTACCAATGAGAACACCAACTCCAGCACCAATTGCAGTACCGACTATAGGAATAAAACTACCAACTCCAGCACCTATTAACCCCCACTTGGCTGCATTTTTCCCCACATTTGCCAACATTCCCTTTACGGTGGACGTATCTCCTGTTCCACCAAAAAATCCGCCAAAGAAACCAGCAACTTTATGGACTCCCCACGCATCAGATTTAAACCAACCATCATATCCATCTTTTATTGCCATAGCAAGACCAGCAAGGAGGGCACCAATACCAAGCATTTTAGCAGGACTCATACCCATTGGGCCTGCCTTAGTCATTGCAGCATTAACTGCTTTACTTCCCCATGCTGCTGCAATCCCCTTTGTTGCTAGTCCCACACCAAGTCTTAGTGGTGCTAATACAAGGCCAGGGGCAAGTACAAGGGCAATACCGGCAAGAGTACCTAAAAGTCCTTTTTTATTTTCTACACCGCTGAAGATAGTTTTGAGTGTATCCCAAGATGGGTCTTTAGCAAACTTTACTACATTATCTGCAAAGGGTTTTAAACTAGTTTTATAAAAATGTACCAATTTAGGAATAATTACTTCGACAAGTTGTTTCTTCAAATCTTGCCAAAGTTGACTATCAAGAAATGCTATGAGTGCTATTAGAAGTCCGGCAATCAAAGTACCTTTTAACATGGCCATAAGACCTTTAACTTTACCCTTTCCCCACTCTTTCATACCTCCCCACATGCCAGTAATACCTTTGGCCATCACAGTAAGAAGTTTGCTTTGTTTTTTATCCTTTGCAGCTAGTTTTTCTTTTATTTCTGCTCTGGCAGAGGGACTATCAGCACCTTTCAGTCTAAATTGAAGTTGTTTCTTCTGAAGTGCAGCATTTTGCTTATTATATTCTTTGTTATCTTCAGCTTTCATACCTGATTCTTCAAGCTGAGTTTTCATATTTTCCAGAACTTCTTGTTGTCGCTCGAACTCGGCTTGTTGTGCCTTTCGAGTCTCAAACATTTGTTTTGTTAGTTCTTTGAATCCTTCTGCCATCTGACTATCCTATTTTTTACTTCTACTTGTCCCGGCATATAAACCAAACCATGCAGCACCCGCGCCAACTACAACTGATACAAGTCCTGATTGTGCTATTGTAGGATCATCTACCCCCATAAACCATATTGTTACTTTGTATAAGAGATAAATGTAAGTTGATATGAATACTCTTGGAAATATTCTCCATGCGTCAATCGCTCTAGCAAGGTCAATCAAACCTTGATACCTATTTTTACTAGAGTCCACCAGACTAGTATCAATCTCTAGTTCTAAATTTACTTTTTTAGTTTGTTCAGCCATGGTGCCCCTTTTCCCTTTTTACTTTTTCTTCTTCTTCTCTTAAATATTGCATCAATAATCCAATATATATTTCCCTTTCCCACGGTATCATATTTTCTAATTCAGTTAAACTATAATTATGATGTTGCATCATTCCAAAGTTAGTTCTATAATAATTCTCCAAGGTATCATGAGAAAGGGCTAGACGAAAAAACTTTGCAGACCCTCAATTGGTATCTCACTCTTCTTTTTTGTCTTAGGATTTTTCACTTCAACAACGTGAATTAATTTGGGCATAGTATTAAAAAAATTGGTTACTTGTTCAAAATTATCTGATGTCATGCTACCAATAAATTCATCCAGTTCTTTATCTGAAATGTCTACTCTATTGTAAACTGTTTCTCCTTGGCGAACTTCTTGAACACATCGTTTGATCATTTCAAATAAATTTGTAATTTCACCTTCTTCATCAAAGCCGGCCATATCTTTTAAACATGGATACCTCATAACCATTGAAATACCATCACTTAGTTCTATAGTATTATTGTGATCAACACTCATTTGTACATCAACTTCTTCTAAATTAACTTCCACATCTACTCTTGTTTTTTTATCATCAGGACATAACAAACTTAGTTTAACTTTTTCACCAACAGATTTTCCTCGTATTCTCAGAAAGACATATTCAACATCAAACATTGGCATAGCATAAGGGTCAACATCATCAAGTACACAATCATTGATAATTTGTGCAAATGCCTTTTCTATTTGTTTGTCCTCTCCTGATTCTTGTGCAATCATTAGAGCTTTTTGTTCTTTTACAAGAAACGGTCTATATTCAATCTGTTTACCAGTTGAAGGTAAAGTCAACTCATAGGTTATAGTGTTAAGTTTAGGTAGTGCCATAATCATTCATCCTTTATTATAGTCTAGTTAATACTCGCGGAATATTGCGAGTAATATTTCGTTCCACGGTGTTTATCACGGTAGAGAATATTTTATCTTTCAAACTTGGTGCTTGTCTGGTAATATCCAAAGTCTCCCACCACCTAAAAGAAAAAGTTACTGGTATTTTTATAATTTCACTACTTGGTGCTTGATTTAAGCCTACTGCACCTATTGTCTTAGGATATGCCTCATGAAGTCTGATTCCATAACGTCTTTTGTCTTGTCTATCTAACAAATATATCTGCACTTCACTAACATAATCTTGATGATATCCCACATCCCATGTTTCTTCATTGAAAGCCTTTTTCTGCCACTCTTCAAAAAATACTCGTTCTTCTAATCCAGAACTTGCATAAAATGTCATCTCTACATCACCAGCATAGGTAATACCAGTAACAATTTCTCTAGTAGGTCCGTAGATATTGGTATCATCCATAGCAGATAAATTTCTACCTGGCATAGTTGTGGATTCACATCTCAGGGAAACCGCTCGAGGATCACCAACTAATGATCCAGATGCAAATGAACTATTGCTTCCACTTATCGGTGGAAGAATTAAACACTCAAACCTATTTGGTACTGCATATCCATCATCTGAATGAAACTCAGATAGAATATCATTCAGAACACCAAATGCTCCACCTTCTAGAAACTTTGCGAGACTTGCCATTAAATCATACTCCTAGATTCTTTCCAAACTTCTGCTGCAGAAGCTTTCTTGAATCGCTGTACGGGTAGTAATGTCGCAATTGTCCACTCATCTGCATCAATTCTACGAAATTGTGACTTAGTATACCCTGCTAAATATTTATGTACGGTAGGTCTAATTAATCTAACGCTTTTTAATTTATTGTAGTCTACCACCATTCTTGTTGATATAGCTGTAAAATCCTCTGAATTGGTATAATCCACCAATCTATCAAGAAGTTTTACACGCAATGGTATGGGTAGATAATGAAAGTTTATTCCTAAAAATCCATCATTATATGTTTCAAGAGGCAGAACTAGAGGAAATGTATCGTAATACGGGAGCTTCTTCTTGAACTTAGGATCGTAAAAAAACATGTTTAATTTGCCATAGAAAGGTCTATTGTCTCTCTTACCGTCCCGAATTAGTTGCGAAGCTCCAGGCGTGCCAAACTCTTTGATTTTATCCCTATACCATTGAGTTGATCTTGGACGCCCCCTAGTTTCATCTTTGACTGCTTGTATGAATTTTGATACTGCCATGTGACTATTTATATGTAATGTTAAGATGATCCTCTGTTAAAATCTTAAATTCCATATCATTATTATTACACCATTCTGTTGCATATTTCCATTTGGCTTCATTAATACCCCATGTCTTAACCTCATTAAACCATTTTTTAGTTCTTCTTTTTGGTTTTGATGGTGGTGGAGAGCATTGCTTTTTTGGCTTTACCTCTATAATGAATTTCTTAATAGAACCATCATGTTGTTTTATTTTAATATAAAAATCTGGAAAGTATCTATGTATTCTACCATCCCAAGGAGATAAATAGGGTATAATGAATTCTTCACTACCCCATTCAATAACAGATTCATTGGTATCACAATACACCATAAATTTGCGTTCCCATAAAGAACGGTAAGTGATCCTTTGAGGATCACCTCTATATTTTTTGGGTTTTTTTGCTATGTATCTACCAGAATAAGACATGACTTATAAATAGTATATATGAGGATATAAAGACATGGCAATTGTAGATGGTGTAAAAAATGCAGTTACCGCTCAAGTAGCAGCTAGGGCAAACCAATCAATCCGGGCCGGATTAACAAAGGTCGCAGGGAATCTTCTAGGAATCAATACTAGTTTTAGCGGTCCACAACTTGGAGCACAAGCCCCAAGATTTACACCAACCAAGTACACTACAGAAAGTCTTGCGTATCCTCTGGATGTAGAAGAAGACCCTCGACAGGGACATTACATATTCTTTAATATCAATGAGCAAAATAAAGCCAGAATAGCCAAACAAAAATTTATTAGTGAAACGAGACATCATGAAAGAATGATTGATGCTGAATATCAACAACACCTTAAAAAATTTCATGAAGGCACCAAGGCAACTGGGTTTGGTGCGTTTGCCCAATTGCGTTCTAAAGAAGAAATTAAAGCAGATTATATAAAAAAACATGTAATTGAAAATTATGATGCATCCGCACTTGATAGCGGCAGCACGGGCACTCCAACCTCAAGCAGAAAAGATTCTTCTTCATTGCAACTTCAAAATCCAACAACTATCCAACTTAAAACTGCTATTGCACTTTATATGCCCCCTTCAGTTCAAGTTAGTTATGGTGCAGAGTATAATGATACTGGGATAAGTGTGCGGGCAGATATTGGTGCTGGCATAATTCAAGCTTTTAAAGAAGGTGCTAATGCGAAAGAAACAGCAATACAAGCATTGGACAAATTTGATGTTGGTATGAAAGTAGCAGCAATTGCTGCCCTAGACCTTGCAGCACCTGGCTCTAAAGCGATAGCGCAAATTCAAACTGGTAGAGCAATTACTCCAAAGATGGAGTTGATGTTTAGTGGCATTGGTCGTAGAGATTTTTCTTATGAGTTTAATTTTATACCAAAAAGTAGAGAAGAAGCAGATATGGTTAAAAGAATTGTTTACCAATTTAAATATCATATGGCATCTGATTTCATTGAGGGCAGTGGGATGAGGGAAATGGAAATACCAAGTACATTTGATATACAATATCAGTATTTGGGTGACGAAAATAAAAATCTTAATAGAATTTCAACTTGTTTCTTAGAATCGGTAGAGGTAGCATATGGTGGTGACAGATTTCAAGCATATGAGGGTGGTGTTCCACAACAGACTAAATTATCTTTGAAGTTTAAGGAAATGGAAATCATTACCAAGAGCCGTATCGCAGAAGGATATTAATAAATGTATTTTGGTCATTTTCCTCTTATTCCATATGATTCTGTTGGCGATGGTAACTTCAAACTTGTCACCAATTTACTCAAAAGAGTCGCAGTAAGGTCAAAAGTTAAAACTAATGTTTTAGTTTTTGATACTTATGATCTTAAATCAGGGGAAACTCCCGAATTAATTGCTGATAAATTGTATAATGATCCAGAGCTTCATTGGGTTGTTCTAATGATGAATGACATTACGGATAGATACCATCAATGGCCATTGAATGAAAATCAATTCCTCGCACATATCAATGACAAATATAGTAATGTTGATGCCGTACACCATTATGAGATATCACAAACCTCTGGTGATACCACTATTAAAATTGATATAGGCACAGATAATACTGATCATTCTGGTGCTACTGCTATCACTAATTATGAATATGAAGTAAAGCAGCAAGATGAAATGAGAAAAATTAGGTTACTTGATCCAGCATATATTGAAACCTTTGTTGGTGAATACAAAACATTAATGAAAGCGAGTATTGTTTAATGGCCGAAGGTTTAACTGGTGCCGGTGATTTTGAATTAGAAGTGTTAGACCTTGTTACTGTTTCTGGAATGAGGATTGATCTTACAGCTTCATGTATTGGAATAACCATTTTTGAAGATATATTCTCTCTTGCATTAACTGGTACGATTGCATTAACTGATTCTTTTAATTTACCCTCTCATGGACCTATCCTTGGGCAAGAATATCTATACCTTAAAATTAGAACACCATCATTTCCAGATGCAACAACAACTGCTATAGATTTTTCTGAAAATGTATTTCTTATTCATTCCATATCAACAAGGAAACCCATAGCTGATGGTGTTCAAGGTTATGTTTTAAGTTTTGCTAGTCAAGAGTTAATCAAGAATCAAAGACTTAAAGTTACACAAAGTTTAACCGGCTCATGGTCTGATTTAGTAGAACAAATGCTTCGGGATAACAAATATCTGAATACAACAAAGAACGTACTTATAGAAAGAACTGCTGGTGTAAAGAGATTTGTTTCTCCAAATATTAGACCATTAGATGTGGTTGTACTAGCAACCAAACAAGCAATTTCTCAAAAGGGAGGTGAACCTACATTTTTATTCTATGAAACATTTGATGGATTTCATTTTCGATCCTTGGCTAGTCTATACAATAAATTGCCTTCTTTTTTGTTTAAAACAGTTCAGCCTGGTGCAAATCCACCACTCGGCCGCCGAGGTGATATAGCAAAACAAATGGAAACAATTCTTGGCTATGAAATAGTCAATAATAATGACACTATTGTAGGTTATAGAACTGGAATGTATGGGTCAAAACTTATCACACATGATATCGTTAATAAAACATATCGTATAAACAGATATAATTATCATGATAATTTTACAAATGAACCACATATTGTTAGTGGAACTACAGCAGAAAGAAGTGAATATCCCTTTGTAAGTGAATTGTATGTAAATCAAGAAGGCAGGGTATCTGATTATCTAGGAAGAACTTTTGTTATGCCAGAAACTAATAGTTCAAGTAACAAAGAAAGAGATTCTCAACATATAACAACAGCTAATACTTCTCCTTTCAATAGTTACAGTCCTCAAAGTTGGGTGCAGAGAAGAAATTCTCAGATGTTGCAACTAGAAAATGCATTTAATATAAACTTGAAGGTTCATGGAAATACTATGATAAGAGTAGGAAATGTAGTAACAGTTAAAATTCCATATGTACAGGCAACCAGTGTTAAAAAAGAGGAACCATTTGACAAATTTTATAATGGACCCTTTTTAATTAAAAGGATACGACATGATTTTTCAATGACAGAAACCCCACCAAAACATACTATGAGTATGAATTTAGTAAAAGATTCGTTAGAAGAACAATTACCAAACCCCGTTGATAATATGGAACCATCAGCACAAACATATGGGTCTAAAATAGACTATAATTACGCTGATATTTAAAAGGAGACAGACACATCAAAAAAAACTCTAATTCAATATCCAAAAAATCAAATCTGAAAAAGGGAACCAAAACAATGATCAAAACTAAAAATAGACTCAAGAAAATGAATTTCCAAAAACAATCCCGTACCAAATCATTTGAATATGAACCACTTTCTGATAACGATAAATACATTATACGACTAGCAGGATATAGAAAAGAGTTACGAAACAGGACAACTGATGAAAACATTTCACGAATTACAAGAGGGAGTTTACGATCCCAATATATTTAAAGCCTTCTTTCTAGCTGGTGGTCCTGGCAGTGGCAAGTCATACGTTGTCAGGAAAACCACTGGTGGTACAGGACTCAAATCAGTTAACTCTGATGAGGCATTTGAACATCTGCTGACAAAGGCTGGATTGTCTCTAAAGATGCCTCCAGAAGAGTTTGAACGTAAAGAGGTACAACGAGCTCGAGCAAAAGAACTAACTAAGGCAAAACAGAAAAACTATCTTGAGGGACGCCTTGGACTTATCATAGATGGTACAGGTAAAAATGCAGATAAGATATTAAAACAGAAAGCTGGTCTTGAAGAGATTGGGTATGACACATATATGATCTTTGTGAATACTTCATTAGATGTTGCACTACAACGCAATGCAGCACGCTCACGATCACTTGCAGAACCAATAGTGGTCAAATCATGGAAAGATGTTCAGGCAAACATAGGTAAGTTCAGTAACATGTTTCGGGCTGGATTTATCGTAGTTGATAACAACAATGCTGGTGAGGAAATCTTTGCAAGTGTATGGAAACGAGTGAGGGGTCTGCTTCGTAAAAAGGTACAGAATACCAGAGCAATGAACTGGATGGCCTCAGAACTCGCAAGAAAACAACGAAAATAATAAAATCCTTTAGAATCAACGACTTAGCATTTTTTTCAAAAATCCTTTAAAATCAATGACTTAGAGATGACGATTTCTCTTGACAAATCCTCATGGGTATGGTATTATATAAACATAATGAAAAAGAAAGAGAACTTGATGACCAAAATTAATTACCTCGCCGCCCGTAATGGTGGGATTAATATGTATTCTGACGATGGCCTTAAAGGTTGGGCTAAGACCGCTGAAGGTGTTGCTTACACTTTGAAAACTGTTGGTATCGCAGATCGGGTCATGGGTTCTTCTTCAATGGATTTTGCTGCTGAAGATGGTTTTAAAACCAATGATGGTGCAATGTTGCTTTTCAAACGGGCATTGGAATTGATATAATGAGTTTGCCTTGGCAAGTACAGTCTATGTATGAGAACATTTATGAAGAATGTCTCGCAGAGGCTAAGTTAAACATGATTGGATATTTCCCTCATGAAATTGAAGCCGCTGCAACAAAGTGGGCTGAAGAAAAAATCGAAGCGTTAGGAGATTAATTGTGACTGTTTATGTAACGAAGACTGCGAATACGGTTGCTGGTGGTATTGCTCATATGATCGAGGCTGCCAATGCAGACTATATGAATTTTCCTGTCAACGACGACATGAAGGCAGAGTTTATCGATGAGTGGGTTATTCGGCCTGGAACCAAGTACGTCAAGATTCTGTCGAGTAATGGTGGTTCTGCTTGGGGATTTGTTGTCAATACTGATACTGACAAGAAGTTCAAGAAGGGCGACATTTTGAAGTGTGCTGGTTGGTCTGCTCCTGCTCGGAATAAGGCTCGGGGCAATGTTCTTGAGGGCAACTATCCTATTAAGTGGACGGGGCCTTTGTATCTCTAATGACTGTTTATGTTGCTGAAAGTTCTAGGACGATTGCTGCTGGTCTGTTGAAATTGAAGGATGCAATGATTGCAGACTACGCTGAGTTTATGCCTCCGAAGGATGAAGTTCGGAAGAAGATTTTAAACGAATATGTTGAAGATTTTATCATTTCGTATAGTAAGAAATACATCAAAATCACTGAAGAACGTGGCGCCGTTAGAGCTTTTATAGTTAACGTCGATAATGATCCCAAGTTCAAGAAGGGTGATATTCTGATGCCTATTGCGTATAATAAGCCTGTTCGGGATACTGCTCGGGGAAATATCCTTGACGGTGGATATGAAATTAAATGGTCAGGAGCTATGTATATTTGATGAGTAAGAAAAAAGAAGCATTGTCGAAAGCATTGTTGAAACATCTTCGATGTGAAACTGTCGCAGTAATTCACTCTGCATATGAAGATTCGCCGAGGACAGTGGCACTTGTTAATGTAGATAAATCGTGGCATACAAAAAAGAAGTTGGAAAAGGCATTTATGCTGACCAACACAATTGATACTGCTTGGTATACGAGTGATAAGGTCGAGTATATCGGGCCAGAGAAAGCATGTCGTAGTACTTGTATCGGTGACATGGTGCGACTAGAAGATGGCACAAAATTCAAGTGTGAATCTACTGGATGGAGTGAAGTTGCTTGGAAAGAATCAGCTCACAAATGGGTTGGTCCATATGAGGATTTGCTATGATTAGAGCAATTGTGGGACTTGGTTGTATAGTTGCAGGCGCAGGCTTTGTGGAAGGAAGCGGAAACTTTACTGTAGGCGTTCCATTATGCGCCCTTGGTGCGATTATCATGTTATGGGGTTATTCTGGTATGAACGAGGAGAATTTAGGCTAATGCATACTGATTATGGGTACGATAGTTATAAACACGTTTATATAGGCCCGTATCGGTTGGTCCCAGATACATATGAATGCTGGGGTTACAAATACAAGGCATGGAAAGACGATTGGACTTATGGCGATGCAATTAAAATTATGCATGACATAGAGACACCCGATGGCAAAATGATTCAAGGCCCTTGGAGTCCTTATAAAACTCCTACTGTGGGAGAGTTTCACGAATTTATTGATGAAGTGAGGGCATGATACAACATAAAGTGGAGAAGATGAACCAACTGATAGCGGCAGCATACGAAGCACAGAATAAGGCTAAGTCCGAATGGGGTAAGAATTATTGGAGTGTTGTTTTGGCGTATCTGTTGCGACAAGCAAATCGTTTGAACTAAATAATGGTATGGTAACATTAACGGAGAGAGCTAGAGACTATTTAAAGTCTGTTTCTGATGGCGATTATGTATCCCTCGGCGTGAAAGGCGGGGGATGTTCTGGATTTACATATGTCTGGGATTTTGCTAAAAACTGGCCAAAGGTGAAATGGTCTGACCCTATTGATGATATACTGGTTGTTGACCCTATGGCAGAACTCTATATATTAGATAGTGTAATAGACTATGTAGAAGAGCTTGGTGGTTCGTTCCTATCTATAAAGAACCCTATGCAAACAAGCTCATGTGGATGCGGGGAGAGTTTCAGTGTATGAATATAGTTGTAAAATTGTAAGGGTTGTTGATGGTGACACGGTTGATGTGGATATTGACCTAGGCTTTGGTGTATGGATGCATAAAGAACGTATTCGATTACATGGCATAGATACGCCAGAGAGCAGAACAAGAGACTTAGAGGAAAAGAAGTTCGGACTGCTTGCGAAAGATCAAGTAGAACATTTTTTGCCTGAAGGTTCAATTCAAACTCTGATAACAGTTAAGGATAAAGCAGGGAAGTTTGGTAGAATTTTAGGTAAGTTTAAAATTGACGACCACTTATATCCCACTCCCACTACTATTAATGAGTGGATGATCCGACATCATCACGCTGCACCATATTTCGGACAAAGTAAAGAAGAGATTGCACAAATCCATCTTGATAATCGAAGTAAAGCGAAAGATGTATGGACTGAAGAATATAATGCATGGCGTGATGGGAATGATAACGGTAACAGATAATTTTCTTGATAATGATTTACTTCAAGCGTTAGAAAATACCTCTATGGTGTACTCTAAAGTACACTGGATAGGTAAAAATGCGGAGCCTGAGAACGCATTTCATGAATTGATTCACAAGATTTCTCATTCTGGACCTTTATTCCAAGACCCATCTTTATCTGGTGCAACGGCATGGTGGAACATTCGCCCGATTGATCCTAAACCACATAGTGATTTAATATCATACTGCACATCTAATGGCGTGGATTATACACCTGATCCGCCACCTACCACTACGTTTTTATACTACTTAAAAGCGCCAGACAATGGTGGACATTTGAATATATACACTAAACCCCCATTAGAGAATTTAAACTGGAATGAATCGGAAACAGATTCTATATCTGCAATACCAAATCGCTTAGTATCTTTTCCTATCAATTACATTCATACGGTTCAACCCTATGTTGGAAACCGTGTATCCATTGGAGTAATTTTTTGGAACACGTTACCCGCCATATATGGAGAAACAAATCCAAATATAAATGACTCCTACGATAGACCGTGGGTGAGTGATGTGAATGAAGAATTTAATCGGAAATTGACTGAAGATTATATTGGGAGTCAAAAAGACGAACCATATCTTGCCACTACAGATCAAGATATGGACATTATTACTGCACTCCACTCGATTTGTTTCGGGCCAGAGGAATGGGCAAAACTTCAGGCTGCGTTAGACGATGAAAATTGTTTTGCTCTCTTGGCTGGATGTGATGAAGATGGACAATCAATAGGGTATATTGTCTGCCGTGTTATAGGTACAGAATCACATGGGTTGTGGTTGGGGGTTAGACCAAATTGTAGAGAAGGGGGTTGGGGGCGTAAACTTCTGTCAGCTGTCCTTGATGAATCTGGAGCCAGGGGTGCAGAAACCTATAATGCGAAAATTGCTGAGGGCCTTGACACATCCAGTACGACCATTAGTATGCATAAAAAATTAGGTTTTGTACTCGTTGACTCTACTCCTGATTTTACAATTCGAGATGGTAAGAGGTTTGAATTTATTACTCATCATGTTCGGGTATCTTTATTGTGAATAAATTTCATAATGATTATGATGTTCCAGAAAAAGAACGTGTAACAATAGTACACACAAAAACGGTCAGGTGTGATAATGACCATCCAGTAGTGTATTATGAGATTGGAATACCAAGTTATGTTGATTGGCATGGTAATCCTGATTCTATTGAGTGTGGATATTGTGGTATGAAATATGTTTATAAAGAAGAAGACAAATCAGAATCAGAAAAAATGCAAGATGACTTGGAACCTATAAAATAATGGATAGGAATAACGTGCAAATCAGAGATAATGTACTAACAGAAGAAGAACTAAGGAAACTTCTGAATGTTATGTTATTGGATTCTGCCCAGAATAATAGAACTATTCCTTGGAGTATTAGTAATATGTACGAGAGCGGAAAAGATAGAATGTGTGAGGAAAAAGAGGCATTTTTCTGGACACATACATTCCATGACCGTCAACGAGTAGAAAGTAAATATTTTGATATATTGCATCCACTTCTTGATAAAATCAAACCAAAGGCATTGGTACGAATTAGGGCAAACTGTAATACAATTACGGATAGAATTATAGAACATGGCTACCATACAGATGTTCCAGAGTGGACAAACTGCACAACATCTATATTCTATTTAAACACAAACAATGGTTACACAATTTTTGAGGAAGATGGTTCTAAAGTACAGAGTGTAGAAAATAGACTATGTACATTTCCATGTTCAGTAAAGCATTCAAGTACAACGGCTACGGATGTAACACAACGAGTTGTTATTAACTTCAATTATTTTTAAGGTATAAGATATGACTGATATAAAAGATAATTATACATTTGTATCCAAAAAGGGTGATACTTGGGCAAATGTGTGTATTATTGAGGGAAAATTCAAAGACGTTATCTACAATTACGGAAAGGTTTCTATCAATCCAGAGAAAGAAAATGACGATGGTTCCTTGCCTTTTCGTTTTGAATATACTATAATAGATAATGCACTACTGCAACGTGAAGAGTTCGGAGAAGAGTTCTTTACACTGATCGGTGATATACTGGTGGACATTATAGACGACCAGTTAAAGGAGAAGAATCTTGAGTACATCTCAGACAATTGAACGCACAGCTCTCACTCAACTTGTAACCAACGAGCAATATGCCCGTAAGGTGCTACCCTTTATGAAGGGTGATTATTTTGCGGATAAGACAGAGCGTACGGTCTTTGAAGAGATCGCCAAGTTTGTTGATAAGTATAACAAGATACCCACACAGACCTCGTTGGAGATAGAGGTATCAGGAAGAAAAGATTTAAACGAGGAAGAGTTTAAAAAGGTTGTAGCAGTTATACAAACACTGGAATCTACGGATGTAGACTTTGAGTGGTTGGTAAATACAACAGAACAATTTTGCAAAGATAAGGCGGTATACAATGCGATTGTGGAAGGTATATCAATCATTGATGGAAAGGATAAACAGAGAGGTCCAGATGCTATACCTAGTATTCTCACGGACGCGTTGGCTGTTGGTTTTGATAACCGTGTTGGCCATGATTATCTTGATGATGCAGATGACCGATTTGACTTCTACCACACGGTAGAGAAGAAGATTCCATTTGATTTGGAATTCTTTAATCATATAACCAAGGGGGGATTACCACCAAAGACACTCAATATCGCACTGGCGGGTACAGGTGTTGGTAAATCCTTATTCATGTGTCACATGGCAGCAAACTGCTTATCTATGGGTAAGAACGTGCTTTATATCACGCTAGAGATGGCTGAGGAACGCATTGCGGAAAGAATAGATGCAAACCTCATGAATATTTCTATGGAAGATTTGCATGACCTACCCAAGCAGATGTACGATAATAAGATCGCTAAGATCATCAAATCTACATCAGGTAAACTCATCGTCAAGGAATACCCAACTGCATCCGCACACACTGGACATTTCCGTGGATTAATCAAGGAACTCGCTATCAAGAAATCCTTCAGCCCAGATATACTTTTCATAGACTATCTGAATATCTGTGCATCAACCCGTTTTCGAGGACAGAACAATGTCAACTCTTACATGTATGTTAAAGCAATTGCAGAGGAACTTAGAGGACTGGCGGTTGAGACAAATGTACCGATTATGTCGGCAACACAAACCACTAGATCAGGTTTCACCTCTACGGATATTGGTCTTGAAGATACAAGTGAAAGTTTTGGTCTACCTGCCACAGCTGATCTCATGTTTGCACTCATATCTAACGAGGAACTGGACGAGCTCAACCAAATCGCAGTAAAACAATTGAAGAATCGGTATAATGATCTCACAGTAAACAAACGCTTTGTCATTGGTATAGACAGAGCAAAGATGCAGCTGTTCGACATAAAACCAGAAGAGCAGAGTGACCTAGTGGATAGTAACCAGACAGAGTTTGCAGAGCCCGTATTTGACAATACAGAGTTCGGAGAAGGTTGGAAGGTATAATAAATAATCATGTGGGTAATGGATAGTACGTTATATTTTACTTGGGAATGGATATTATATTTCTGGTTATACACAGTATGTCTCATTGGTATTTCTCATGGAATAGGATCAAGGAAGAGAAATTGAAAAAAGAAGATAAAGATGATAAAATAATGGCAGAAATGTCTACTAAAATTCAGGAATTCATTCAAGAAGAACTGATGAAAGCAGATGACCCTTTAATGCTTGCTGGTTGCTTTGCAGCACAAGTACGACACCTTTATGTTGCATTGTGTGGTGAAGAAACAACACTTCAAGTCTATAGGACAATGCTAGAAGATTTGCGTAAGGATGTACTGAAAAAAGGAGGATCGGATGTTGAGGAAAAACCTACTATTCACTAGGTTGTTTTATAAAATCTTTTTAGAACATCCAAACGATACTGTTAATCCCCAAGGATATTGGGCCCACGGAAGATTCGGTGTACTCAATTCTATCAAGGGAATATTCTACATGAAAGCTGGTATCATTCATGGTATATTCCCTATTCTATTTCCATTCACAACGTCATCGTGGATCATTCGCTCATTCGTGAAACTCGTAGAGTCGGATAGACATAAGGACGAGCTCAAGAAATATGTCTCACAAAAACTTGTAAGACAATTACGAAGGGATACGAAAGAGTATCATTGATCCCTAACCAATAAGGATCATTAAAATGCAGCACTGTCTATATTGTGGAGGAGTAATAAAAGAAGGAAAATGTCCGTATTGTGGGCACATGAAACCATCTAAGATAGAACAATGAAGATAATCATCTATACACAAGACATATGTGAATACTGCGATGCAGCTAAGAAAGAGTTTAAGCGAAGAGGCTGGGACTATACCACACATAATATAAAGCATGAAGACAATAAAAAGACCTTATTGGAACTGTTACCTAATGCAAAAACGACGCCACAGATATGGATAGATAACAAGCATATAGGTGGATATGATGACCTTGTAGCATGGTTTGAAGATGAAGGTGAACCTAAGTTTAAATTTTATAAGCGATTGAATGGAAAAAACAAATGAAAATAATTATAATTATATTGGCGTGTATGTTCACACTGGTTAGTTGTGAATTTCTAACATATAAACTAGCATATGCACAAGAAGTAAAGATAGAACCCATAGCACCTCTTCCAGACAGGGGGGGATATAGTACTCTTCCGGGCTGGTCAGCAGGATATAGGTTATATCTGGACCTAACAAATTTTAATTATTATGATGATGATAAGGGTAAGGTGAGATTGTTTGGAAAATATAAATCTCCAAAGGGTAATGTAATTAAATTTGGTATTGATGGTAGCTCTGATTCTGGTGTGTTTTTCCTTGAGCAAGAATTTAAGTTTTAGTGAATATAATCTGCGTTGCTTCCTATCTGCTATGCAGCATCTTTGGGGATACATACAGCAAGTTTAATTATGTATCTGACATAGAGCAGTATGGAAGAGACTATAGAGTATCCTTTGCACAAGATGTGAAAAACAATCGAGATTTTCGCGGCGATTGTGATGACTTTGCGTATACCATGCGTGAGCTACTACATGAGCAAGGATACACCACAGAGACATACCTTGTAAGAACATCTATGCTAACAGGGGCTGTTCTTCATATGGTATTGAAAGTAAAAGAAGGAAATGAGTATTACATGGTAGACAACCGCTATCCATCAGTACGCACATGGGAGAATGGCATGGATGGGAGCATGTATACATTTGAACGGTAGGATATTATGTACAAACCATTGCCCGATTGTTTAACAATACAGAAAAGTAATATTGAAGGCTTAGGATTATTCGCAACTAAGGATATTCCAGAGAACACAATACTGGGACTAACTCATATTTTCCGCCCACATAAAGAAATTATAAGAACACCTCTGGGTGGATTTTATAATCATAGTGACAATCCTAACTGTGAAACATATAAAAATATTCGTGTGGGTATTGATCTTGTTTGTGACCCAAATGGAAGCATGTATCTAAGAACCATTAGAGATATAAAAAGTGGTGAAGAAATTACATCAAAATACACTTTATATAATCTGCGGAAAGAATGAACCATAATTTCCCGTAGTATCCCATAATATCCCAATCATTAAAAAGGTTAAAATAAACATAGAGTTGCTGTGATTAAAGTTTGCAGCACTTCGGCAATTGATTCGCCCAGCTGTCAATTATTTTACAAAAAAGGACTTGACAAGTACCCAACTCTGATGTATACTGTGTATGTAGACTCGGATAAGGAATAAAGTAATGATTACAGATGATATGGGGAAAGCTTTCCTCAATGGTATGGGTGTAGGTGTGGTGTTAGGTATATGTGTAACCTTGCTTATACTCCCACAGATGGCCTTTTAATAAAACCTTTTAGAATCAATCACTTAGAACTTTTTTCACTTATCCTTATATATCAATGGGTTAGGGGCAAAGAAAAGTGTTGACAAATCCCTTTGGATGTGGTACTATAAGGACATAATCGGAAACCAAGGAAAAGGAACTTACCTGATTAATACGTAACCCCGGCTAAACAGTCCCACCTTCTCAGTGAGGTTAAGACGGGACTATGGGGCAAGAAACACTGAGTGCTCCCCAAGGATTATATTTCTGGTTGGGGGGTATGGCAAGAGGGACGCAGCTCGCCACTATTCCACAGGGATAGACCAACAAGGCCCAGAATGACCGGCGAGTGGTTCCTAATGTCGGTTTAGGTGTGGCGGCCAGAATGACGCCAGGAACCACCTTTACTTCTAATCCTTTTAAGGAAAGTTATATGTTATGGTGGTGAATATTGATCGTGATGTCGTAGAGACATTGAAAGCAGAAATTCTTAGTAATAGTCTGCAAATGGAGCAGCTGAGCTCAGATGTTCGTGAACTTACTTCAGTTGTGCGAGACATGGTGTCTGTCACAGAGGAGGCTCGAATCGCAGCATAGCTTAACTTGAAGGATCGAAGCATTTAGGTTGGTTGGCCCGCTGAGAAGTTCTCTATATTATGAGTGCGGGGATTCAAGTTGCTTCGATCCTTTCTTTTATATAGAAAGAGGGGGCCTTAAAACTGGGCTCGCTTTGCTAATCTATAAATGCAATAAGGTGTCTTTGAAATAAATCCTTGACATTTTACTTATATTACTATATAATTATATTATTATGAAAGTTACATCCAAGCGTAAAAGAAACCCGATTGCAAAGCAACTCCGTAATCCTCTATGGAGAAAAAGAGTTGTTGCTAGTAAGGTTGTCTATAATCGTAAAAAAGTAAAAAGGTTAAGAGCATGAAGATGCAAAAGTTTCTGGATTGGTGTGATGCTAATCCTCAGTGTACTCGAAATGAGTGGATAGAAAAGTTCAAGAAGTTGGGCTGGACTGAGAGCTCCAAGTTTTGCTCTTGGCACTGTCATAATTCTGATCATCCAGTTTCTAAGCAGTTTACTCTGATATTGAATACTCCGTCAATAACGCATGGAAATCGTACAGAATGGTAATGCATTTATTGCCTGCGTATTATACTACTACAAGTACACGCAAGCGTAGAAGTAGAAAAAAGAGTAAGTCTCTAATAGAGGCTGAGAGAAAGCATGCAAAGTATCTGAAGCGTGTTATGGGAAGTTCTGGTGGAGTTAGTGATACATCAGCTGCGGTAGTGTATCAGGGTGTCACGCAGCACCCAGCGGAAGGTTCAATTCCTTCCCTTCCCCCGACTTCTAATGTAATACCAGTAGGGGTTGCAGCGCAGCGAAAACCTCTGAAACATAACTTCACGATAGCTCCCGCGTATAACAAGGGTGCGTATCAGGTTATCTCGCAAAGGGATATAAAGGATATAGGTAGATAGGGGGGGCTTGAAAACTGAGCGAAGTTCGCTTACACTTCCCTTTAATAAATAGGGTATGCCTTCTAAAATTGATCCCCCCTGTATTGGTATATGTACCATAAATAAAGATGGTATATGTATTGGTTGTAATCGTACAGTAAAAGAAATACATGAAGCCTATTTGAAAAGTATAGAATATTTCGATAAAACATCATAATGAATTACTCTAAAGAAATTATATGGCACTTTACTTGTTACTTCTGTAAGGGTTGGTGGAGTATAGCCGCGAATGATGATTGGCAACCGAAAAATAATCTCTACTGTCCTCATTGTGGTACATTTCAAGATTCACGGTATAAGGAATGAAATGGCAACTCTCCCTGTATTAGCTCAAATTCGATTATTGTCAACTTACTTAACCGACATCATTTGGGCGGTTCAAATTCAGCAAATGTCGAATGATGATTCTCCATGTATTGGTATATGTACTCTTAATGAGAATGGAATATGCATTGGTTGTGAACGTACCCTTGAAGAAATACATGATGCATATTTAGAAAGTATAGGAATGAAAACAGATGAATGAAGAAATACAATTTCAACCAGTTCGTTGGGGCCCATTAGTTGTTCAAACTAAAATTGAAGATAACTTTGTTGACGAGCTTTTAGAACGGGGTCTTGAAAGTCGGCACAGCGGTAAAAAACAGTTGGATGCAAGAAGGTATTTAGCTGGGCATATAGAAAATGAGTTTTTGTATGAGAATACAATAGAGTGGTTCGATCCAAAAATAGAACCCTACATAAATGGTTACATTAACCTTGCAGACCAGTGGACAGGTGTCAATTCTTTCAAGCATCTTATAAGAGATTCTACTGTAGAAAATATAGTGAAAGGTGGTCATGATCAAAAAATACCAACTGACATTGGTTGGCATATGTCTATGGCGTGGATTAATTTTCAGAAAAAAGGTGAGTATAATCCACCGCATAATCATCCATGCGATTTATCCTTTGTTGCTTTTTTACAGGTTCCAAAAGAAATAGGTTTGGAATTTGAATCAATTCCAGAGGTTGAACATGGGAAAGGTCCAGGCTTGCTATATTTTGATTATGGGGAGCAATTGCCGTTTTCTGTGAAGACTTTTGGGAAGTATCCAGAGAAAGGTGATCTATTTCTTTTCCCCGGCTGGTTAATGCATCATGTGCATGATTTTAAATCTGATGTGGAAAGAATTTCTGTATCGGGTAATGTAATGTTTAAAGTTGTTGCAAAACAACCTGACAAATGACCGATAGAGAAATTGCTCAGAAGATATGGTTTATTATGAAAGGAATTCCTTTACCAGATTCATGTACAGACAAGGATGTTCTTCAAATAATAAATAGATATTGGCATCGAGCAATGGAACGTGGTAGAGAATATAATGGGGATAAATTAGTATGAATGATTTTTTAAAGAATGTAATGAAAGAGATTGGTAACGAGTACGCTACTCTTGCAGCTGACGGTATTGAAGCAGGGGATGTAGACTCTTATATTGACACAGGTTCCTATATTTTTAATGCTCTCCTATCTGGAAGCATATACGGTGGTTTACCTTCCAACAAAATTACAGCTCTAGCGGGAGAGAGTGCAACAGGTAAGACGTACTTTGCAATGGGTATTGTGAAGACATTTCTGGATGCAGACCCCGATGCAGGGGTTATCTATTTTGAGAGTGAAAGTGCGATTACAAAGGATTTAATTGTCAGTCGTGGCATTGATGCTGATCGTATGGTAATTGTACCCGTTGCAACCGTACAGGATTTTCGACATTCAGTGCTGAAGATACTTGACTCTTATCTTGCACAAAATGAATCAGATAGAAAGCCGTTGTTTCTTTGTCTGGATTCTTTGGGTATGCTGTCAACCACAAAGGAGATGGAAGATACAGCTGAAGGTAAGGAAACAAGGGATATGAGTAGAGCTCAGGTGTTAAAAGCATCATTTCGAGTTATGACTCTTAAGCTTGGGCGAGCGAAAGTTCCGATGCTGGTTACAAACCATACCTACGATGTGATTGGGAGTATGTTTCCTCAGAAAGAGATGGGTGGTGGAAGTGGTCTGAAATACGCAGCGAGTTCTATTGTGTATCTTTCCAAGAAAAAAGAGAAAGATGGTACTGAGGTTATTGGTAATATCATTCACTGTAAGAATCATAAGAGTAGGTTAACCGTAGAGAATAAAATAGTAGATGTTCGATTGACCTATGATGAAGGCTTGGACCGTTATTACGGACTGCTAGAACTTGCAGAGAAGTATGGCGTATTTAAGAAGGTATCCACACGGTATGAATTACCGAATGGCACTAAGCAGTTCGGTAAAACGATTCTTAATGATCCGAAAACCTATTTTACTGAAGAGATTATGACTCAGCTCGAAGATGCAGCCCAAAAAGAATTCAAATACGGAAAATAAGTATTGACAATACTTTATGATTATGGTATAGTATTCATTATGTCAGTTATAGCCTTACTGGTTGCAGGATTTCTTTTATATTGGTTGATACGTCATCCGATAAAGTCTCTTGACTTTATTCTCAAGTCGGGATTTTTATTGGTATTAGGTCTACTCGTATACTTTGGAGTTCTTTATTATTTAACTCTTTAAGGAGTAAACAATGAAAAGATGGAGTATATTTTTGTTTGCACTAGCAACACTAACCATGGCGTCCAGTGTTCGTGCAGACCCACTTAAAGACCTGTCATGGGTCGGACCTCAGATCATGAGTGCAATAAACAAGCATAATGTATGGACGCCTACTGATTTTGCAATTGCAAGGGGGGATAGTGTAAGTTCAATCCCCAAAATCCAAATTGCAAAGGATGTATTGCAAAAATCTGGTATTACTTTGCCAGATATTTTTAAAACTATATTGATATGGAGTAAATAAGGTGAAAATTGGAGACAATATAAAATATGAGAATATATATGGTGAGAACCGTAATGGTTTCATCGTTAATATACATTCAGATATGGACTCATATGATGAGATGAGGTTGGAGAATGGAGTACCGCTTTATTATTCCAAGAAGCTCTCAAAATTTGTACCTGTAAAGCCGAAGAACATGGATTCCGTGTTTGTTGAGGTCTTTACGGGAAGTAATATTTCTAATGAGTTTATAAGGTTCTCTGCTGTTGCATGATTTTATTGAGACTTATGATATATCGCCAATATCTGATTGCGATAATATTGTAAGGTTTTTTGAAAAGACGTATGT
>VTLG01012338.1_pt1 | contig 23832 bp, 19 predicted proteins | sample 4694571 | NCBI WGS metagenome assembly VTLG01 (sample SAMN12604809, study PRJNA352737) | marine metagenome | biome: ENVO:00000447; feature: ENVO:00000209|ENVO:00000569|ENVO:01000036; material: ENVO:00002151; isolation source: viral sequences binned using virsorter ...
CAGATCCATTTGGATCAATAGTTATATCACCATTATTATTTGTTGATTGAATAGTATTACCATCAATTCTAATATTATCAACATCTAATCGACCATTAATTTCTAATGCACCATCAAGATCAGTATCATCTAATGTTGTAGTTCCATCAACATTCAGATCGTGATTCATGTCCACATTACCATTATAGGTATGTGAATCACCAGAATCATTACCAAAGGTAGTGTTTCCATCAACAACTATTGATTGATTAATATCCACATTACCATTAAAGGTATGTGTATCACTAGAAGCATTACCAAGGGTAGTGTTTCCATTAACAGTTAAGTTACCACTAAGAACGGTATTCTCATCAACTGTAAAATTACTAGTGATAACTCTAACAGTTCCAGTACCATTTGCCTGTAAATCTACATTTCCATTAGTATTTTGTGCAGAGATAATATTAGCATCAATTCTAATATTATCAACGTCAAGTCTAGTATCCATATTAACAGCACCATCAAACTGTGATGTGCCATCAACATTGAAAGTACCATCAACATCAAGATTATCACTAACATTAACAATACCACCACTATCAGCAGAAAGAATTAGATTTGCAGCACTAAGGGTTGTAATTGTATTCCCATCAACTTTAAGATTGTCAACCCATAATTCGGAGAATGATAATGCAGAACTTCCAAGAGGAGCACCATTATCAGTATCAGGGAAGAATCCGTCAGTTGCAGTAGCAATACCTGTTATATTAACACCTGTATTACTCGTGTTTATCTTAAGGGCATCATTATAGTACAATTCAACTGAGTGATTTGATTTAAATACAGCTTTTGTTTCACTTCCTGCCTCATTTAAAATATGAACATCATTACTCTGAATATTCAGATCTCCTGTGAGATTTTTAATACGACTAGAATCTGTTCCTGTTGTATCATGGAAAATCTCCATGTCTGGAGAAGCTGCAGTATTACCAAATGTTGCTTTAATATCATCAGGATGATGAGTAGAATTCTTAAATGTAGTAATACCAGTGATGTTTAATGCACCATCAAATGTAGCATCACCACCAACAAAGAAGTTATTGGTTACTGTAACAATACCAGGAGAACCACCAGGATCAAATCCATCTAAAATTAGAGGTCCTGTCCAAGCTTTAATTGTTCTATCAGCAGCCTCAGTTCCACCAGCAACACCTTCAGTTGCAATTCCAATACCAGCAATAAATGCACCAGACCATTCTTGACCAACTGCTCCAAGATAAGAATCTTCTCTAGCATCAGCAACAAGTCCAGTATTAAATACTACTTCACTTTCAAATATTGCATCTCCACCAACAAATAAACTCTTAGCAATACCAACACCACCTTTAATTACTACTGCTGCATCATTAACAGAAGTAGCTTGAGTGACATTATTATGTTTAACTAAACCAGATGTTATAAGATCTCCAGTAACTCTAGTTTCACCATTAGCAATTAAAGTTTGGTTGAATGTAACTGGTCCATCAAACTGAGATAAGATCTGTTTTGATTTACCACCCTCAACTAGAATCCTTTCTTTAACAATGATCTCATCAAAGATAACACTCAAACGAGAAGGATCTTGTCCTGTAACTGTTGAAACTGGAATATCAAATTTCTGTTGTGTTCCAGAAGCAGCAGAATACTTAGTATTACCAATAAAGAAGTCACCATCACTGTTCATACCAGTGTAGATAACCTGTCCTGCAGATTTCTCTTGTGCTTGTGCAAGATAATCTTCTGTATCTGTTAGAGTTCTAACCTGAACCTGTGGTAGACCTGTAGAATAGTTACCTGGTCCGTAACCAATATATTCAAATGTTTGTCCAGATGAACGTAGAATAGATGGTCTACGTAATTCAACAGGTATTGGTTTTATCTTTCTAATTAAAGAATTTGCTGGATGAGTCTCTTTCTGAGTTCCAAATACACCACGAAGTGCAGAAATCTCATTACTTCCTGTTCCACTAAGAGTGCTGGTAGAGATTCTCATAATCTCATTACCAATTTGGATATAACTACCCAAATCATATCTTGCAGTGGTTCCTATACCAACTGAGGTATTATCACCACCAACATAAGATTTAATCGCAAACGTAGAAATACCAGAAACTTCTGCTGCGCTAATCTCTTCTTGAAGAAGTGCAGATTCATGATCAAAGAACGAAATACCCCTTGAACCCAAATTCTCACCATCAGCATCAGATGTTAAATTATTTGCATTAAATCCATGCTTAAGTATTCTAGTACCAGAAGGAGCATTTGTTGTAATTGCAACAGTATTAACCCCAACAACAGTGTCAACTATATAATCCCCAAGATTATTATCATTAGCATCTATAAACTTAATCTTATTACCTGCAAGTAAACCATGAGCAGTTGAAGTAGTATAAGTCGTAATTCCAGCAGTAGCATCAAATGATCTAGTAGATACTGCTATTGATGGACCAACATTGAATAGATACTGATTTATTTGTATTGCTGGATCTCCAGTTGTTCTTGCAAGAGCAACTGTATTCCTAGAAGGAACAGAACTAACTCTAAAGAGTCCATCAGATGCAGTACCAACACCTGTAACCTGTACAGAATTATTTACAGGGTATGAAATACATGAGGTAGTAATACCAATACTTGCTCCAGTAAATCCATCAATACTTAAAGTCTCACCAGATTCATAACCAGATCCATGTGCTTCAATCTCAACTACAGTTACAGATCCACCAGTAACACCAATCTTTGCAGTTGCACCACTCCAAGAACTATTTGAATTCAATAGTTTAACATTATGGAATGTTCCATTAGTCAATCCACTACCACCAGTAAGAGTGGTATATCCCATAATTCCATTAAATCCATGATCTAATGATGTAGTAACTGTTGTGATTCCAGAAGAAGTTGGAGTTATTGCACTTATAACTGGAGTAATACCAAATTTCTTAACACTATCATCAAGTGTTTCTCTCGTAATACTCTTTTTAAGATCATCAGTTACAACTTCACCAATAGGAGCTCTCTTAGCATAAGAAGTTGCGGCAGGTGGATTATCGTTATAATTATCACGATCTAATTGAGGATAGAAGTCAGTAACATTCTGCTGATACTTATACTCAGTAAACTCATCCTGTATTGCATTCTTACAGTTAATAACATATAAATGATATACACCATCTTGAACATCTCTTTCCCAAGATGAAATAACATCAGATCTATAAATTGCATAGTTAGATTGCAAATCATTCCTTTCAAATCTAGGAATATTCAAATCTCTAGTTGTTACTCCAGAGAAAATACCAACATTATGAACTGCACCCTCAACATCAGTAGCTGAATATGTAAATGTCTTGTCATTAGTAACAGCAAGAACCTTAAAGTCACCATTAAACCCTGTAACACCTGCTCCAAGTAAATTCGTAGAAGACTTAATATTCTTAGTAAAAACTCTGTCACCAATACTTAAATTATGTGGTTGTTCAGCAACTACTGTTACGATCTTATTAACACTATCATAAGTGCAAGTACTAATATATCTTGGATTTCTCTTATAGTCAAAATCCCCAAATGGATCAGCAGCATCTAACTGTGTTAGATTTAAATCTGCTGTTTTACGTGGTGAAGTAGAACTTGATTCCTGAATAACAAATCCATCCGTTGGATCTTTACCCTCAGTTGCTTCTTTTGGAATAACAACACGATACTTATATACTTTCTCATCAATACTTCTACTATCTTCAACCCTCTTAAAGAAAGTGGGATCAGTCTTAGGATCTGTGTTAATAGTACTGAATCCAACTGTTCCTAAATTAAATACTTGAGTATAAACATCATTAGCAGCAGATGTATGAATAAACCAGTTATTATTATTCGAGTCCCACTGAACTGGTGATCCAGCTGTTCCAGAATCTCTATCAGATACTCTACTTAAAACTCTAACATTAGTTCCACCATAGATTTTTAATGGAATACCATTCTTAGCATTAGTAAATGAAGATGCTAATTTAATCTTAGTTGGATCAACAGTAGTAATTACATAATACTTTCTATGTGCTTCAATATTTTCTGGAAGATCTCCACTATCACTAATAAGGATAATAGCTTCACCATTCAGTAACTTATGATTTGTCCCTAAAGTTACAACCCAAGTACCAGTGTCTATACTACTAATCTTATATTCTTTAAATGATGAAGTTAAACCAGTAATAGATGTTGTAGAAGAACTAACAGCATTATCCGACATCAATATCTCAACACTAGTGGTTGTACCATTAGGAAGAGTTAAGTATAACTTATCATCTTGTCTTGCACCTAATCTATAACCTTGAATTAGATTTGGTGGAACATTATCTTTCTTATTAAATCCCCACAAATAAAGGTGACTGGAAATACCAACAGAAGTTGTTAAACCAACGTCAATAGCCTGCCAATCAAAATTCTTCTCTACATTCTGAACAGCTTTTGGAGATATAATAGAAGTTATATATGCATTATTATCCTTACTAAATGCTTCTTTCTTAAATCCCTGTGCCGAAAGAGCAAACTGACCAAAGTTAGCGTTTGAGTTTGTAATCGAAGCATCACCACCAGATTCAGCATAGAACTGTTGGTTAAATCCAATTGCGAACACAGAAACGATCTGAAGAACAGCATCATTCTTCATCGTAATGTGCATGGTTTCCCATCCACTTCTATAAACAGCTTCAGAATCTAAATGATATACTTGAGCAGTATTAGTTGATGATGAACCTGAAGAAAGATCAGCACCAGTAACCTTAGTAATTGCTATACCATTATAAGTTCTTGTAATAGGATTATATTTAACAAATGCACGATCATCTTTCTGTAGTGATATACCCGTAAACTGGGCAACAACCATTGATTTGAAACCATCCGACTTATTACCATCAGCAGTCATACCACGCATACCATAAACTGATCTCAATGAACAGTTAAAGACATATGGTGAAGAACCTTTTACAGTATCAGTTTCAATAGTAACTTTACCGTCAGAAGATCCTGGAGTTGCTGGTAGGTTATTATCTACTTTCTGTAAAATATAAGTAAATTGCTTAGTTCCTGTTACAGACGTAACAATAGTAGATACATTATACCTCTGGTCATTAACACCTGTAATCTTAATTGGAGTACCAAATGTTAGACCATGATCTTGTTTTGTTGTAACTGTAACTGTTGCACTTGGAGTTGCACCATCACCAGAATAAATTCCTGTAATATCAGATGGGTCTGTTGCAAATGATCCAACAATTTCCCATTCTGCTCTTTCTTTAGCAAATGCTTCTGGGGCAAGTGGATATTTCTGTGCAGCAGGTATTTGTCTACCAGAACCTTCATTGAATGCATTAGATAACTTAGCATAATACATATCAAGATCGGTTTCACCATACCCAGTAGGTATATTGACACCATCAGCATACTCAAAACAAGTTAATTTGTGGTGGGAGAATGTTGGTTTTGCTAAATTACCTGATCCAGAAGTAAAGATCCTAGGATCAGTATATACTAATTCTGACTCAATACCATCAAAAATACTAAATTGCCAGAAATAACATTCACCAGTTATTCTAAAAATTGCTGATGGGTCAACATCAGAATCAGTTGGGTTTGGAACATACTTAGGACGTATCTTAGTCTTCCTAAGATCCATACCAACAAGTGAAGTACCACGAGGAATTACTACACCACCATTAACACTATTAAACTTATATAAAATATTATTTTCTTGAGTTATATCAAAATTAGACTCTAAATTTAAAGTAAAAACATCTGATGCCGGAGATGTTTCATTACCATTAGGTGCAACAGCAGTTGCTAAAGCAGTTCCAGCTTTACGAATTCCATAACCAGGTCTATTATCAATTACATGATCTCCTGGATAAACCAGAATTGTTGTTCTATTGTTATAATCGTTGTTATTTCCTACTACAAATGAAAATCTTGCCGCTTCAAGTAATGCTCTCTGAATAGTCTTAAAAGGTTTCGTAAGAGAGTTACCCTGATTGGTTATGCTATCAGTTGCATCCAGATCATTTGAGTTGACATATAGAATTCTACCTTCGTAATTTTTGATAAAATTCTCTAACTTATTAAGAGGCATCGGGAATATTAATAATTTGGATAAATCTAAGAGTTATTTATTCCATTAGATCTTCCTCTATATATGAGTCTATCTCATCTGGAAGATCTTCTGGGTTTTCTAATTCTAATTCAAATGCTAAAGGATGGAACTGTTCTTCCATCAAATAGGAATAATAATTATAAAGTTCTTCTGTATTATATCTTGTTTCATGATCTGCGATTACTCTCGCTTGATTAATATCAACCCCCTCAAGATCTTCTATATCATCATGAGTAAAAGGAATACCATTTATAAAATACATTAAAACAAGTCTTGGAGACTTATTCTGCCAATCACTATACCAACAATATGTAGAATCTATTTCATATCTAGGGGCCATCGTTATTCAATTCAGTATGTAGTCTAATTAACTCGTCATCTTCTTTTGTATTTTCAACTAATCCCTGCTCTTTTAGTTTTTTATAGTTATAGCACCCATCAAAAGATAATTTGATTTTAGGTTTAGGTTCATTTTGCTTTTTCATGAATAGAAAGTCCAGCGTACTCTATACGCTCTGGATCAAGTAGTTTATTCACTACTTCTTTAACATCCATGAACTGTTCGGTGGTTTCGCATGTCACAAGTTTTTCCTCTCCATCATCGGAAATGATGAGAAAAGATCTATTGCACACATCAATAATTGTCCGATTTACCCAATCGTCTTCCATACCTTCAGTCACTTAATCCAAAGCATCATAGCATATGTAGCCGAGTTTGTCAATCCTTAAATACTGAACCTACGTCTAAGACTCTCATATTTCTCTCTTACTTCCTGATCTGTAAAAGCTTGATTATATACTTTAAAAACTTGTAGATTTACTGGCATCCGATGATTATTATTGAGTCTCCAACCACAAATTCTACCCACCCCACCATTAAATACTCTCTCCGAATCATCTGCTGTCCCCCGAACCTGAGATAATACTTGTGATTGACCATTAATATAAATTTTATTATCAGTAATTGGTTTAACACTACCCTTCCACATCTCAAATACATAATGAGCCCATTGACCAGTTAAGACATCGTCAGCTTCATTCTGACCACTATCTTTGTTTATCTGTAAAGAATTCATTTGAGTTGCAGTTAACCCATAAATGTCACTATTGCCTGTATTAAATCCAAAAGAAAATGGACGATGTGGTTCTACTGGTCCAGTCCATACAGAATACTCATCAAATCCAAATAGCATATATCCATTAATATTTGTAGCAGTAATGTAATCAATATCAACCCTCATTTCTGCAAGAACTTCAACACTAACCACTTCAGTATTAGCATCTATTTCGATATGGTTTGAATGTCCTGCAGTAAAATCAACATGATCATCAACTCCATCAAAAACAAAGAAATTAGTTTCCTCAGTAAGACCTTGTGCAAATGTTGCAATACCAGCTGGTGCAGTTCCTGGTTCTAAAGCAGCATCACTATTAGATTCACTTAAGTCATACCATATCTCACCTGCACCGAAATATGAAGAATTATTAGCGGCATCTAATTCTAAAACCAATCCAGCTGGTGCTGTAGAAGTAGTCAATCCAAACGACTTAACTGCTCGGATAATATTTGTATTGGAGGTCTGTCTTGTAGCCACCTCACCTTTCATATTCTGATATCCCCAGTGACCTAATTCCTTATCTCTTTTCTTCTCTTTAACAATATTTAAATCAGCCCTTAAAGAATCTCTCTCTATTCTTAAGGATATAATTTCATTGTATATTGAATCAATACTATTAGCTATTCCTACACAATTACCAATCGTTGCACCAGAATATTGATGTGTCCAAGTCTGTGGTGGAGTAAGACCACCAGGAGCATTCGTAATAGTTCTAGGACCACTATGATCAGATGCAGTCTTTGAAATATCAAATCTACCATCTCCAATATCAGGTCCACTACCATCAGTATTCAAACCAGTTGCAACATTAGAATTATTTTTAAACAACTTATTCTCTGGAAGATTTTTATAACCATATCCAGCATTAGTTGTTGAAACAAACTCTATAACATCAGGTTCAAACGGATTCTCAGTTTTAGTATTATAACCTGGTCCTGCCATACTCTTGTATATCTTAGACCTTTCTTCCTCATTATTAATATCAGTAACAGTAGAATGATTTACAGTTAAACTATTATTATTACCACCAGTACTTTGTGCTATACCTGGCCAACAATTTCCACCAATTGCTGTTGATGATAAATCAACTATATCCTGTTTCTTAACATTAATCTGGGAATTATATCCCATGATTCTAATGTCTATTTCCTTACAAAATTCTTGTAGAACTTCTGCTTCTTCCTTAAAATCCTTTTCCTTTTCATCTATAACTGTTTCATCATAAATTTTATTCTTTGGAGGAACCTTCTTCTCAGACCATTCACCTGTTTTCTCATCCTGAGAATATTCGCTATATGAAAAATTCTCAGGAGCTCTAACATCAGACTGTTTATCAAAAGCACCATCAAGTTGCTTTTGTTCCTTTTCGAGCATATAAATTGCTCTATTTCTTAAACTCTCATCAACAGCCATCACACTTCTCCTTCAATACAGCAACTTCAGATTTCAAAGATTCAATCTGTTTTTGTTGATCCTTAATAGCACCAATTAATAATGTAGTCAACCTACCATAATCAACTCCTTTATACTCTTTAGTATCACCTGGCATACCAGCAGAAAGAGTTTCATCCTTAACAACCTCTGGTATATGCTTACCAACTTCCTGTGCGATTAATCCTATTTGACGACCTTCAGGAAATCCATTTCTTAATGATGTTGGTGTGCTTTCCTTCCACAAATAAGATACAGGATTTAACCTTAATAACTTATGTAAAGAATCATTATCATTTAATGGTTGTATATCCTCCTTTAATCTAATGTCAGAGTGAAAGTGTAGCAAATTTAATGGTTTTCCATTATAAGTCCAAAATCCATTTAATCTTCCACCAGGACTTGCATTATTAGATCCTGGTGTAACTTCAAGACATTTTGGAGTTACCTTACAAAATCCACCACCTATTTTATTACTTATTCCTGTTGCCGAAGATTCAAGAGCACCAAGAGTTATACTAGATCCAATCTTAATATGTCCTCCTGTTACATTAATAACACCAAGATGATTATTCAATCCTATTGAATTCATTGTAAGAGGAGATGTCAAAGATGGACCAGCAACTATAGATCCTGTAAATGGAATTACAGTAGACCCCTGCCCAAAATGACCTTTATGAGTTGAAAAAACTCCAGGTTCCCATAAACCTGGTGGAATCATCAAAGCATCACCACCAATGGGGCTCATTACTGCTAGCTTACCAAATTTTAAAAAATCAACTGTATTTGATGCCATATCTTATTTGCACTTAGTAGTAATTGCTTTCATGAGAGCAGCCCAGCTAAAATTGCTTGCCAAAGAGAATAAATCTGGATCTTTCATTTTAGTAAGACCACCAGCAATATTAACTTGAGCATTAATATCTAAACTTTTTGCAGAAACAACACACATCGCACCAGCAGCACATTTAAGATGTTGCTGACATGCAATAGTCATCGGTCCATTAGACAGAATCTGGAATGTTCCGTTAGGACTGTCACCCATTGCTTCAAAATATATGTTCTTTGCCTTTATACAAACATCACCTTGCTCTGCAACAAGATGAATATCACCATGTCTAGCAACAATTGCTTTTGCTACAGCATCTTTCTTTTGTGTATCACTATTATGCCCAACATTCTCATGACTTGCCCCTTCAATAATCTCTACTTTTCTACCATCTTTATAAAAAACTGTTCCACTTCCACTTGAAGTAGCAACGGTAAGATCTCTCTCATCATCTAAAGATTCTTTGAATACAGGTCCACAATGAATTAAAGCATGTGGATTATCTGCTATTTGATATGGAGGTATCGTTTTAGTATCTGCCATTAAACACAATCAATAACTTGGACTAATTTATTTGGATCTAATTGAGATATTTCCATCTCCTGATCCTTAAGAAATTCAGATATAGGAATAAACTTTAATTTAGTTCTAAATTGAACACCAACTCCTTGTTTACTATTTATTCTAAGTCTAGGAATCCTAGCATATCCAAATCCACTACTAATAACATTAACACCTATAATCTGCCCTATATCATTAACATCCAACTCAAATTCTGCGCCATTACCACCACTTCCAGGAGCAACATATGCAGTATCTTCAGGAGTATAACCTTCACCAGTATTAATAATTTCTATACCATCAATAACAGGAACTGAATTTCCACCTGTATCAGTTGCAGGTGTGGTATCAGGAGGTACAACAACAGTTTCTGGTTCATCTGCAACCTCACTATCAGGATTAGACTTAATTAAAACATTAACAGTATTTGAAATAGTATTTTGTCCTAATGGTGCATGAACGTTTGTTGCAGTCAATGTATATGCAATAGTAACCCCACCTTGAGTATCTGGAATATTAATATCTGGTGGTATAATAATACTTACTGCTCCATCTAATGGTAACACACTATAACCAGGAACGTCAAGTGAAACATCTGTTGTATTTGTCGTCTGCCATGTTAATGTAATTACATCTCCAGGTAAAGAATATCCAATATTACTATTAGGATTACCAGGTTCTGCTAAAAATAAATCAATAACTGGTGGATTTGTATTTGGAGCATCTGGTGGTGGAGCATCACCAACATCATTAACAGTTAATATATAATCCTTCTTAGTAGTAACTTCTCCAGAATTAGGTTTTTGTCTTCTAGCGGTTAAAGTATACTTTAGAGTTGTAAGAGATGATCCTGGTTGAAAAACAACCTCATCAGGAAGAATAGGAGCACTTATTGTCCCTACTGGTGCTAAATCTGTATATCCAGGAATATTTAAAGAAACTGAATCTGCATTAATAACATCCCAGGAAAGAGTTACAGTCTGTCCAACATTAACTGGATTTGGTGCAGCATAAAATGACTGTATAAATGGTGGACCACCATGATTAGTATTGTTATATCCATGACCAGTTTGAGTAATTACAATTTCTGTGACAATTCCATCTTCGATATTGGCATATCCTCCACCACCAGCTCCACAATCTGCTGGATCTTGAATAGTAACAAAAGGTGGTGAGGTATAACCAGATCCTCCAGATATTAAATTAGTACCAATTACTTCTCCGATACTATTAATAACTGCGGTAGCAACTGCACCTGATCCACCTCCACCAAAAAGAATAATATCAGGAACACCACAAGAGAAATCTCCAGCATAACAAGATCCACCAAATTGATATGGAGATTCAGGAGCTACATTAGCACCTTCACCAAAGAAATCATCCATCCATCCTTCTACACTATCCTCTATCTCATCATCAAAACTATCGGATATAAAACTAAACTTATCCCAAGCATCTTTATCTTTTTTAAATCCTGCATCCATTGCAGTATTAAAATCTGTAAATTCCTTACAGTTAGGTGCTTCACAAAATAAACCTTCAAATCCTAATATCTTATCAATAATTCCTATAACTGATCCACTAATCTTAGCAACACCTTGAAGGATATCATTAATCTTATCAAATATAGGTGCAAGAGCATTATCAACCTTATGAACTAAACTATTAATTAATGCATTAGTCCATCTTTCAATTGCACAGAATGGTGTATTAATGATTTGCCCCAATAGAGCATAAAGAAAATCACCAACAAACTTTATTAATCCAGCAATAATCTTTTCAATAATACAGAATATTTGATCTAAAATAGCTTCTATTAAACTTTCTTTAACTGTACCAGCAAGATTAGGTAGAAGAAATTCAAGAGCCCTATCAACAATTTTTCTAAGTTGTTTCATCAACCAATTTCTCATGGCTGATACAAGAATTCTTAAAGCACCTGCAATTGCTCCTGCTGTTTTATTAATATTCCGTCTCAGATCTGCAATCTTACCAGCAGCACCTTGAATATATAACTTCTCATACTTCTTAATCTGTTTTAGAGTCTTGAAGAATTTATGAATAGACATATTGATTGAACCAAATATGCTATTAACACAATCTCCAGTTGAATCAGTTGGTTCAACTTCTCGTTCTTTCCAAATAGCATTAAACTTGGTTATATCAAACGTAACCTCCTTGTCTATAAAAATAGACTTAAGCTCCTCACAATTTGGATGCTCTTTAATGATTGCTTCCCAATCATTATCTAGTATCCAAGAGTCTAAATCACTAGACCTTCCCTTGGATGCAGTGAGATCATGACCATCGATGTTTGCAACCATAATAACTTATATTTTTTTAAAATGTGCCATATCGACTATTTAGATAGATAAAACTAAAACCCACTTTCCCATTCAGTAATATCATCCCATTCATCTCTAGTTGGTTTATCAAAATGATTATGTGGACCTTGTCCAGTTAATCCTGGTCCCCTACCCACTATTTGATGAAGTGATCCTGGATTCCATGCTGCTGTATGAACTTTTACACTTTTAAACTCAGTACTTTGAGCATTCAATTCATCACTATCAGTTATTTCAAAACGAGGATCACTTCTACCCAGAACACCAAGTATTAATCTATCATTTTTCGGTGGTATAAAAGTTCCATATACCCACTCACCACCCATTATTCCAATAGATCCTCTATTAAAATTTCCTTGAGAAGTTGGTTTTAAAACCAATGCCATTGGAAGATCAACATCAGGAAGCTTAGATCCATCTTTAGTATCAACTCCCATAATTCTCACTTGAACTCGATCACCCCACTTCGAAGGATGAGATTTATTCTTATCTTGTCCAAGTAAAGGTACTTGACCAATCCAAAATACCCCACTAAATTTAGCAGAATTCTCTTGTGATTTCTTTACTTCTTTTTTTGCCATATTCTTAAGCGATATTATCCCCTGGACTAAAGAAATCTCCTACTACATCATTTAGGTCTCCACCCTGAGTGACTTCATCAGCAGTTTCATTAGATTCATTTTCTACCTCTGGTATATATTTACCATCAGTATCACGAACTACTGTCATATGTGTAGTAGAAGCATTATTTGCCTCACGAGTAAATTTATGTGCTAGATTAATAATTATATATTTTCCACTCAACTTTTCATCATCCGCACCTTCATTTTTATTACCACCAGTTAATTTAACAAAATGTAAATCCAAAATATGACCAGCACGTAATTTTAAATTAGCAGGAACAACTATATTCATTATCTTAGTCATTAAAGAAATATACCTCATCTGAGATACCCTTCTATGCTGTCTTTCATCATTAGATACTTTTACACTATCACCATTACATTCAAATTGTTCTGCTCCACTATTTGCTGAAGGAAATTGAGCAATCAGATCACTAATTGTTCCATCTTCAGAAGCTTTCTCAACAAGATCAACAAAACTCTGAGCTCCTAAAGACTCACCACCCCATCTCTCTGTAAGCTCCGAAAGAGAATAATCAGCTTCCTCATATAATTGTGTAGCAGCATTAAATGTAGATAATCTAGATTTATATACACCAGATCTAAGTTTAGTTAATTCATCCTCATTCTTTACAACATGATAATCTAATATCCTACAATTAGAATGAGCACCATAAGAAGGAACTTCCTGATCAGTTGTATATTGATCAGCAGGTCTCTGACGAATTAAACTATCAATTGATCTAAAGTTAAATCCACCTTTTGTTTCCCAAAAGAAATATCCAGCTGATCCCCTAACTGGTTTAGATACTGGTGCAAGATCTAAAATTATATCAAATGGTGTTTTACCCTCACCTGGAAACTCAAGTTCATTTTGTGTTTTTTCAAGTATCATTCTATTGTCAGGAACACCTAAATCATTCTTTAAAATATTATAAACAGAATCCCTAATATTATTTTTCGATCTATGATCAACTGACTTCTCTTCATTATCAAAAGCAAATTTAGAAGTCATATGAAGATGAGTCATTTGTGTCCCAGATACTCCCTTACCCTTAGTAACAAGATCAACTTGTAAGGGATAATCATCAAACGTTAATACTCCAGATCCATGCTTAATTATTGCTCTAACTTTCTCCTTACCTTCAATTGGCAAAGTATCTAAAACTGTTCCAGATCTATCCTGTGTATCATTATTATCTTCCACAAACCTTACTGTTCCAGATTCTAGATAACTCATACTGGCAGTAACAATAGGAGAAAATACACTCTCATAATAACTAAAATTCTGTACACCAGATCTTAAGTCAACACTTTTCTGTTTATCAGAATCTTCATCCTTTGTGCTGTAAATACCTATTTTATCGTAAGTAGGTGGAAACGTCCAATTATCTGCTGATGACATTTATGTTATTACCGTTAGTAGTTGTTGTTGAAGCATATAAACATACTCCTCATCCATATCTCTATCTATGGGACCTCTTTGTAATTTAGTAGGAACAATACCTTTCATCATTCCACCCATACCCTTGGCAGGTTTATATTCAGGACCACTATTTAAATGGAATATAACAAATTTTTCACCATTATATTCAAAGAGAATATTATTACCCTCTGGTCCGGCTGATTCTTGATATAAAGTATTGGATTGCCAAGTTATACCACCAGTCAATTGAATAGGTTTATTATTAATCCCATCACCACCAAAATCAGGTCCATAATGTGGTTTTCCACCACGGTCTGGAGATGCAGGAGAAGTAAGTGTCCAATCAGTTAATGGTTTTCCACCAACCAAAATAAGTTTCATAACAGGATGATCTTTTGTTATAGCATCTTTAAAAGATGTTGGTGCAGGATACCTTTGAATATGAACATGAGGTCCAGTAGATTCTCCAGTATTTCCAACTCTTCCAACAATAGGTAATTCAGATTTAGAATTTGCTACAGAGAAGTTTGATTTGGAAGATGAACTACTAGATGACATGTTAGATGCTAAAAGCAATCCATCACCAAAATTCTTCAATAATTGAGTATTATTTTCTTGATCTTTAAGATTATCTCTTTGATCAAATGAATTAATCTCAAACCCTTTAAATGGATCAATACCAGAAGATGAAGAAACACTTCCAACAGGACCACCTTTTTTAAACTTCTGTCTCTTTTCAGATTTATTTACATTTAAATTTGAAGCTACTTCTAAATTTGTAGACGTATTAAGATTGGATGTATTTTGTACTACCCCTTCTATATTATTATTTTCTTTCCTAGGACCTTTACCACCTCTTACTTCACTATTATTACTAATATTTCCTTCTGAATTTCTTTCCTCTATCGCATCATCATATTCTCTCCTAACCAATTTAGCAGTATCATTACTTAACTCAACAGAATTAGACTCTTTTTCCTTCTTTTTAAAATCCCTTTCAAATTCTATCTGTTTTCCTTCACCAACATTCTTATATGATTTAATTTGTTGATCAACTTTACTCAATTCTTCATTTACTTTTTTAATATCCTTTTCTATCTTAGACTTATCATCATCTAACTTTCCTATATCTGGTGTTGAAGTCTTATTAAAAACTTCAAAGAAACTACCAATTGATTCACCAACAGACCCTAAAATATTCTTTGCTGCTTTCAAAAATGGACTAATTTTATCAAAAAATCCTTTTATTGCCTTCAATAATTGAGGAAGTGCTTTAATAAGAATACCTGCTAAAAGAAGAGAAAAGAACTCAAAAATCTTACTTAACAGACTTCCACCTGGTTTTGCAATAACTTTTTTCGCAAGAGTTTTTACTGGTTTAAATGCTTTTCCTAAACCAGCTGCCTTTCTTCTTTTTTGACGATCCTCTGCTAATTTTTTAAGAAAATTACTTTCAGCTATTCTAATCTTCTGTAATTTCTTATTACCAGATATAAGACTACTTTTAATATTAGTAGCAGTTATCTTTAATTGTTGAGCTTGTTCTATCATAATAGATCACTCCACCCAGGGAATCCATAACTCTCATAAGCTTGTGCTACCCAATATTCATTAGAAGGATCATAAGGAGAAATCTCTATGTCAGAACCTAATCTACCTGCTCTTGACTTAACTAATAACTCCTCTTGTCTCTGCAAATCTGTATTTTCTTTTACTGTTCTTGCGTCAATTTCAGCTTGTTGAAGAGGCATATCAAGAAAACGATTTCTACGAGGTTTCACTAAGACACCACCAATCTGTTTAGGAACAGCACTTATATTTGGTCTAGATCTAGGAGTTGGTTTCATAGCACCACCAGTATTACTAGATGCTGCTACATTTGCTAACTGTGTATTAAATCCAACAAGAACATTTCTAAATTCATCATTTATTCTTTTCTGGGATTTATTATTTTCACTTTGAAGTTGAACACCTCTTTGAAGTGAAGCATATGTATCACCACTATTAATAGAATTAAGAGTATTAGAACCAATTTTTTGAACTTGATCTTTATTAATAACAAACTCACCCTTAGTTAAATTTGCAGCAATTTTATCATCACCACTTTGTCCATTCACCATACCAGATATATAACCTTCATTTCTCAACATATTTACATGTTCAATAACAGCTGATTTTTTTGCTTCTTTAATCTGTCTTTTAGTTTCTTTCTCCCACTCAGCAATTTTCTGTCTACGAATAAAGATATTTGGTACACCACCTTCATCACCCCAAAAATTAGGATCTGAAGCTTGTAATGCTTTCCATTTAGCATCACGTTCATTTCTAATCCTATTCTTTTCACTTTTAATCTTAGCATCCATTAATGCCTTAATATCTCTTATTCTCTGCTGTCTATCCTCAAACTGCTTATGGGCATCTCTTTGTTCTTGAGTTGCAACATATCCTCCATCCTTTGTTCTTGTAAAAACACTCAAATTCATTAAGAATCCACCAACTTCACCCTTTCCAACTATTCTATAAGCATTTAATTCTTTATCAAATATTTGTCTTGCTTGCCTTGGAACACCATCCGAATCTAGTAATGTTCCCGTCGCATCAGGAGTTACACCAATACCACTTTCTGAAAATGATTTCTCTAGACTCTCATGAGCTTCTGTAAATTCTGGTCCACCTGTCCACCTATCTTTAACCCAATTAAACCCAAACCAAGCACCCAAACCAAGTGCAGCAATTGCTAAAACTGGCCAAGCAACTGGTGAAATAGCAGCTAATACTCCACCAATTGCGCTGAGAAGACCCCAAATACCAGCAATAGTAGTTACAAGTCCTGCTACTGCTACTGCTACTCCTCCTAAAGCTACAGCTCCAGCAATCCACAACCAATTATCAGTCAACCACTTAAACATACTTTTTGCTTTATCCAAATTTTCTGGATTCTGCAACCAATCAAATGCACCTTTAGCTAATATTCCTGCTCCTAATATAGTAAAGAAGTCAAAAATCTTACCAAAAATACCTTTTATAGGTGCAGTAACCTTATCAAATGTCTTAGACAAGAAACTCTTATCCTTATCAATTTTATCCTTACCTTCTATACCCTCTTCTTTATCTCTTCTTCTCTGAGCAGCAAGAGATCTCCTCTGTGCTGCTAATCTATCTTTATTATCCTGTATTCTACTTGCAAAATCTAGTGCTAATGCATTCCCAATATCTTTAAGAATCTCATTAGTATCTTGTAATACCTTATTACCAGATTCTTTCTGATTTTGTAAAATCTTTTTTAATATTGTTATCTTCTTCTCATTCGCAGATACTCTTTTCTCTACTGCTATTGTACGATCAATATTCGCAATATCACCTTTAACTTGACCTACTAAAGTTCCTGGATCACTTAAAATACTAGATGGTTTAATTCCTGCCTGTGGTTTCAGACCTGACAATCCACCACCAGCAGAAATTTTAGGAATAGCAGCACTACTCCCAAATGGAGATTTTATCCTATTTACATTTAATTTTAGTCCAGAGGTAATAGCCACTATTGTTGTTGTTTTGCGTTTTCTTCCTCAATATATTGTTGAAGCATGGTTACATACACTTCTCTTTCCCAAGGCATCATATTTTCTAGGTCACTTAAGCTATATTTATGATACTGCATCAGGGCAAAATTCGTCTTGAAATAGACTTCAAGACTAGTATGCGACATGCTTAGCTGAAAAAAGATGCTAGACCCTCCAATACTACATCACTTTCAACTTTTGTTTTAGGATTTTTCACTTTAACAGTATGAGTCAATTTAGGCATCGTGGTAAAGAATCCCTCAATTTCCTTAAATTGTTTTGTATTCATCTGTTCAACAAATTCTTTCATCTCATCTTTAGTGCAATCAGATGCTGACCATGACTCTTCATCATTATATACTTGTTCAATACAAGAAGTAATCATCGCCAAAGATTGATCAACATTAGATCCATCTGTAACCTCAAAATTATTTTCAACAAATTCTTCAATAGAAGGATATCCCATCTTCATGGATAAAGTATCATCTAATTTAATGAGATTCTTATGCTTCCGATTCTTCTTAACCTTGATATCATCTATATTAATTTCCATCTGAACAGATGTCTCATTATCATCAGGACAAGTAACATTCACCTCAATAACTTCACCAACAGATTTGGCACGAACATTCAAGAAAATAAATTCAATATCAAAAGTTGCAAGTTTAGTTACATCAACTCCTTTAGTTAAAATACAAGCAGTCAAAATTTCAACAATAGCATTTGTAATCTGATTCATATCTTCAGATTCTAATGCAAGAACAAGGATCTTCTCTTCTCTAACTAGGAACGGACGATAACTAATTTTCTTCCCAGTAGAAGGAATTACCAACTGATAAGTTGGTGTATTAATTTTTGGTAAAGGCATAATATCCTAATACAATTCAGGTCTTTTATTTATTATACCACAGGTAGGGTAACAATGTCATCTAAATCTATAGGTAGAATTGATACTAAACCAACATTAGTTCTATAAACCTTATACCTATCATAATTCATCGTAACAGTAACTTTCATAACCTCTGCTTCACCATAAGACAAAGGAACAATTGTAACATTCTTAGGAAATGCACTAATTAATTGATATGTAATACTTGTTGCACCATCCGTCATATAATTTCTTTCAAACTTTGTAATATAAACTCCATTCTCATTCTTATAATGCTTTGGATAATTAAATCTTCTATAATATGATCTTGCTGGTTCATCATATTGCCCCATCTGACTACCACCAGATACAAAATCCATCCATGCTTCAAAGAACATTATATTTTTATAATCACGATCAACATAGAACGAAAAATCAATATCTGGCATAATCCTAGTATGAGCATACTCTTGAGGAACACCAATATAATTTGTCTTTACTTCACCAGTGGCAAATGAAGATGTAGGAAGAGTTGCATCAGAACATGAAAATGCTAACTTTCTTTTAAAAGTTGCATTCCAATCAACTGCATAATTTTCTTTTAATCCAACTCGATTGAGATAATTGATAAATGGTGTCTCATTTCCATCCTCATTTTTTCCCCATCCATCTTGAATAGAAACTTGGAATAAATTCGATCTTGCAAACCCACCATCAGCAAGTTGTTGTCTAACATTCTGATTGGTTAAAGTTTCGATAGCAGGAATATTTGGCATATCTAAATATCTAATATTAGCCTTTGTTATTATTATTTAGATGGCATATAAAGGAAAGTATAAACCAAGATGTCCCAGTAAGTATAAGGGTGATCCAACTAACATAATTTATCGTTCATTATGGGAACGAAAATTTATGCAATACTGCGATTCTACTACTAATGTTCTTGAATGGGGAAGTGAAGAAATAGCACTTCCATATCGTTCACCCATTGACAATAGAGTTCATAGATACTTTCCAGATTTTTATATAAAGATACGAGAAACTACTGGTCAAATTAAAAGATATATTATTGAAATTAAACCAAAGAAACAAACAATAGCACCTAAAGTCCAAAAGCAAAAAACAAAAAGTTATATCTACGAAGTTTGTGAATATGCAAAGAATCAAGCAAAGTGGAAAGCAGCAAAAGATTTCTGTGAAGATCGTCGATGGGAATTTAAAGTCCTAACAGAAAACGAATTAGGAATCAAAAAATGAGTCGCATTAAACCTATAAAAGATAATCTTAAAGGAACTGAAGATGCTGATGATTTAATGATTGATATAATAGATGCCCTAGAAGAAGGTGGAAAGACTCCAGAAGCAGGTGAATTCTATGTATTTGTATATAATCCTAAGACTCCAAATATTAGATATGATCAAAATCCATTAGTTGCCGTAACTGCTGTTTATGAATGGGGATTCAAAGGAATTAACTTTCATTGGGGTGAAAGTAGGCAATATACATGGAATGAAGTTGCTGGTGGACTGTATCAAGTTCAATCTGATGAACTAAATGATCTCGATAGTATTCCTTTTGCTAAATTCAGGCTAAATAACTAAAAAATAATATAAATGCCAGCAGTATTACGCTATCCATATGAAGCTATAACCGCAGAGACGGATTATCTTCAAATTACAATTAAAAAATATCCCAAAGATGATCTTCTTTCCAGTACAACATGGGGTGATCCTGGAAGTTCATTAAATGTTGGTCGTAGAAAAACTGCTGAGTTCTCAAATATAAGTCCAGCACAACTAGAATCAGACGGAATTATACTACTACCAATGCCAACCAATATTCAAGATAGGAATCAGGTTGCATATGGTCCAGACTCCCTAGATCCTATTTCCGCAGCAGCAGGTGATGCAACTCTAGGAACTATAGGTGCATTAGGAGGAGCACTTGGTAAGCTTGCAGATGGTGGATCTCTTGAAGATTTTAAAAAAGTAGGAGGAGATGGATTAAAAGCAGTTGGTAAAAAATTGTCTGACAAATCATCTGGACTTCTTGCAGCAGCAGAAGCAACTATAACTAGAAATTTAGCAGCACAAGCAGCAAGTTTAATACCAGGAGTTAATGTTACTGGTCAACAATTATTAACAAGGGCGACTGGACAAATCTTAAATCCTAATATGGAACTACTCTTTAATTCTCCAGCATTAAGAAGTTTCTCATTTAATTTTAAGATGACTCCAAGAGATGAAAAAGAAGCTCTCCAATCAAAATCAATTATAAGGTCATTAAAAAGAAATATGGCACCTTATACAGATCAACATAAAACATTCTTAGAATCACCAAACGTATTTGAATTAGAATATAGAAAAGGAAATGCACGACATCCATTCTTACACAGATTTAAACAATGTGCTCTAACTGATGTATCAGTTAATTATACAGGTGAAAATGTATATGCAACATATGGTGATGGAACCCCAGTTTCTATGACTATGACTCTGGCATTTACAGAATTAGCACCTATTCTCAGAGATGATTATGAGGATAATATATTAGTAACAAATAGTGATGGTGAAGCAATTGGATATGGAAAATATAGTGATTCAAACTCTACTGTTCAAAAATATGAAGGAGTAGGATACTAATGGGATACTTTAGAGAATTACCAAACCTTAAATATCTTTCTCCACTTTCTGATAGAAATAATTCATCAGAATATATTGATGCAAAAAATATTTTTAAAAGAGTTAAACTTAGAAATGATTTTCAAAATAGTTTAACTAACTTTGATAAGTATCAAATTATTGATGGTGAAAGACCAGATCATGTTGCAGATAAACTTTATGGATCTCAAAATCTTGATTGGGTCGTTTTAATATCTGCTGGTATTACTAACATACGAGATCAATGGCCACTTTCTGATAAAGATATCTTTGAGTTCTGTGATGATGTTTACGGATCCGATATGAATGCAAATCGATTCTATGAAACAAAAGAAGTTAAGGACTCTAGAGGTAGGATAATATTAGCTGCTGGTCAAGTAGTAGATGCAAATTATAAATCACCTAGACCAAAAATTGATTCAACTCCACAATCATCCTATGTAAAATTCTGGGACAGTGGAAAAGATCAAATGGTTACAGAATCAAGTGTTACCCAATCAATAAGTAATTATCAATATGAAATTAGAATGAATAATAAAAAAAGAGGTATATATGTTCTCAAACCTCTTTATTTACAGCAATTCTTAAACGATACAAGAAGATTAATGAAGTATGGAAAATCTTCTCAATACGTTTCTGATAGGATTAAGATAGTAGATAATATTAGAATAAAATCTCCATAAAAAAAGACCTCCCGAAGGAGGTCTTTGGTGGATATCCTGCTTATACTCAGGCCCTACCACTATACGGGGGGTCTTATTGACAGTGCCCTTAAATTAACTTTCTGCTAATTTAGCAAAGTATGATAGTGCATCATCATCTTCATCAGATGCAGCAGGTCTCGATGTAGTTGCAGCAGTAACTAATTCTTCTGCGGAACCACGATCATTGTCCTCATTAACAACTTCAGGATCTTGACGAACCTGACTTTTGTTGCCAAGAACATACTCAAGACGCTTCTTCAAATCATCATATGATTTGAACTGATCAGCAGCAACAAACTCTTGAAGAGAATCTTGCTTCTTCCAAAGTGCTTCCATAGCATCGTCATCATCAAGAAGAGGAGTTACAGAAGCAAACTCAGAAGAGTCATAATTTCTATAACCAGCAACGTTCTTTGCCTTCAACTTGAAGTTAGCACCTTGCCAGAAATCAAATGGATCAATTGCTTCCTCATCCTCAAACTCAGGCTGCATTGCTGCAGTTAGTTTGTCAAAGATTTTCTTGCCATACTTGTACAAGAATACCTTACCTTCGTTCTCAGGATTTGCTGGATCCTTTACGACATAGATGTTACTGATGTAGGTGAGCTTACGCTTCTGCTTACGAGCAGTATCTTTACCAGCATCTGTGCCATTGTTCCAAAGTTGTGTGTTAAACTCAGAAACAGGATCCTTCTGACCAAGAGTAGTCAGAGAATTCTCAATATACCACCCACCAGGTCCTTGAAAGGCATGGGAGTATAGTTTTACGAATGGTAGATCCTCACCATCGGGAGCAGGAAGGAAACGTATGACGGCATATCCATTGCCACTCTTGTCTACGTCTAATTTCCATAAACGGTCATCACCTGATGTGCCGTTATTATTCATTTTTTCGACTTCTTTAACCAGTTTAGCGGTTAATGAGCCAAGCTTAGATTGCTTTTTTAAGTCTGCGAAAGACATTTAGATTACCTCGGATAAATTGGATTCGTTGGATGTTTAGATTATAACAAAGATTTAATTGGATGTCAAGAAGAGTTCTTCAATGATTGAATAGTCTGACTCATACCACTGAATAATACTTGTATATCAGTACCAGCAGGGAAACCCAACATTTGTACTGATTGTTGCAATTGCTCTTTTAATTCAATTGCTTTTGGATCATCTGAAAGAGATAACCTAGTATACATCAGTCGTTGTTTTTCTAATAACACCGTCAATTTTTCAATATGCTCCTTCTTTTCTTCAGAGTCTAACTTCCCAAAAGAAGCTAGATCACTATAAATTTCTTGTTGCATTTTATTGATTTCATTCAGTTCATCCTGAACGATTTCAGATTCAAAAAATTCACTCATTGATCAATTCCCTTAAGATTTTTTTGTATTGGAACACATTAATATTTATGAAAGGTAGATACTTTTTAATCTTTAGACTTACGGATTCCCACACTGGATCATCTAACTTTTTATCAAAATCTTTTACGAAAGAAAAGATCTTTTCCAGTATAGTAAATGTCTCTAAATTTATCTCTCCACCTAGATATCTTTTTAGAATTAAGG
>VTLG01017325.1_pt1 | contig 23828 bp, 17 predicted proteins | sample 4694571 | NCBI WGS metagenome assembly VTLG01 (sample SAMN12604809, study PRJNA352737) | marine metagenome | biome: ENVO:00000447; feature: ENVO:00000209|ENVO:00000569|ENVO:01000036; material: ENVO:00002151; isolation source: viral sequences binned using virsorter ...
ATGTGAATCAGTAGGAGAGCTTATCATTGATGACCCAAAAGCTTTAATACTGGTACAGCATTGGTCTGATACAGATGGTATAGACGTCTTAGCAATCCCTAGGGATTGGTGCCAAGAAGTGGAGATAATAAAGGAATGTATTTCAGAGAGTTCGGAATCCCAGCCAGAATAGATAGGTGCTTTACAGTTGAAGAACTGGAAGCAAATATTAAAAAGTATAACGGTAAAAAGAATTGTTATGCTAGTGTTTATGTATTTGATAATGAAGCTGAGATAGTAGAAGGTAAGACTAACTACGAATCAGCTATGATTAACACTATATGGTTCGATTTCGACCACAACAAGGATGTAGACAAATGTTTAAAGGATGTAAGAAAATTTATACGCCGGTTCTGCAATCCACTAAAGATTACCCCGAGGATATATCTTACAGGGGGAAAGGGCTTTCAAATGAATATAGACTTTCTTTCGCCAGTGGACTTACCGGCAACGATAAAGCGACAAGCTATACAAGAGTATTTGAAGTTTCTTAAAAAGAAATATTACTTGAACACGCTGGATGATATATGTATTAAAAATAGTATCTCATCTATGAGGCGTATAGTTAATACGGCCTATATTTCAAAAATAGAAGGAAGGCCTACGGGAGTATGGTGCACTCAATTTACAGTGGCTCAGATTATGGACTGTGATATAGCAGAACTTTATGCGATGGCTATGGAAAATACTGGGGCAGTTTATCCACCCATCAAAAGTGCTAGAGCACAAAGAAGGTTTGTGGAATTTCTGTGTGATGAGTATGAAGTTAAACACACGGTTTCTAACGGTATTGACTTCCTATTAAGAAAGATAGAAGAAGCTACAGGCTCTATTAGTCATAGCTTTAGTATGACTAGTGGTAATATAAAGCCCCCTAGGGAGCTAGTATTAGACTTAATAGAGCGCAATATAAAGCTTGGATGCAGCAACCACGAAGAGAATAAGGTCATCGCGTTTGAATTAATCAACGCCGGATGGTCTGATAGTGACATATCTTTCGTGTTTAGAAGCATATATAATGAGCCCGCCGGAAATTGGGGTTGGTATTCTAATGACCCTAATAAAGCTGGTTCTAATATCTTAGCTCTTAGAGCGAAAGGTATAAATAGGTACTCAGGTGATAAGTTACTTGAGTTGAAGGTCCACGTAGATGTGGACAAGTGAATAAGTGATAAAATGGCAAATATGAAACGACTAGAGAAAAGACTAGAAAATGTAGAACAATGGGCGAAAGCTCTGGAGAAAGGTGCTGGACCAGCACAAACGATGGAGAATATGAATTGGTTGGTGGGTCAAACCCGTATATTGGGTGATAGAATGGCCGAAACTGAGCAAGGTTTGCAGCAGATGCAAGCAGCTATGAGTGCCAACAATGAAATTCTGCAACAATTTCTTGACAAGCACGATATGATACGTGATTGGCAAGTATATCTGGAGGAACTCCAACAGCAAACAAAGGAGAATGACGATGCCGTTCAAGAGCAAGAAACAGAGGAAGTATCTTCACGCGACGAAGCCGAAGATGGCGAAGAAGTGGGAAAAGAAGACGCCTAAGGGCGCTAAATTACCCACTAAAGTCAAGAAGCGAAAGAAAAATACGGGACGCCGTAAAAAGAAAAGGTGATTAATCATGGCAAAAAAAAGCAAAAAAGAAGAAGTAGTAACCGAACCAGAGTCTGTTACCGACCTGACGCCGGTTGAACAAGAGAAACATATAGAAGAATTAATAGCAGAGGACCCCGTAGCTAGAAAGAATAGTGACAAAGAACTATTTATTCATGAGAGTGGTCAACTAGGCTATTTAGATGAAAACAACAATTTCATCCCAACATAAGGTGATACTATGGTATTCGGAAAAAAGAAAGCAACTAAAGCAAAACCCAAGGCTGAGCCTAAGAAAGTACTAATGCATACTTGCAAACCCAGAGATAAAACTGGTTGTAAAGCATGCGCGGAGAAATAATGGTTACTGGATATGATAGGAAACCCTCCCAAGCAGAGATTAATGAATCTCTGGGAGAAAGTCATAGACCATTGTTAAGTTATAATGACTTACCAGATAAAGATAAAGACAAACCCGGTGTAGATTCAATAGACTATATGCCTAACGTAAGATACCTAGAGGCAGTAGGTGCCACACAAAAACCGGGAGACCGGAAGTATGGCGCTCAAGACGACTAAATGGATTATATTTCCAAAAATGGTTGAGCTTAGCGCTAATTTAGCAGCAGGGTTTGAAACTTCAAACCAAGTTTGTAAATGTGATGAGGACGAGGACTGCACTTGTGGCTGCCGAGTTCTCATAGATTACAAATGAGTATAACCAAAGCTGAACTACTAGAGTCTATTGAATCAGATATAAGTGCTAATACAACTAAGTTAGGTGCTATCATGTCCACAGGTGATATAGCTAGCTCCGAAGACTCTGACAAACTAACAACTTATACATTATCTTTGTCACTTTTATATGAGGCAAAGGCTTGGGTAGAAACCAACCTGTGAACGAATGAAACTAACCGACTTTGCTGAGAAGTATCCAATAGCTGTAGAGACAGGTACTTTTATAGGTGATACTGCTAAGCATCTGGCAACGTATTTTAAAGAAGTTCATACTATCGAATTAGATAAAGGTCTATATCTACAATCTCTTAGAGGTCTGCAAGGTGTATCAAACGTGTCTTCTTATTTGGGAGACAGTTCATTTATACTAAGTAGAGAATTAATAGATAAATTAAACCATAAAGATGAAAAGGTATTTTTCTTTTTAGATGCACATTGGAGTGGGGATGATACAGTTGATTGGAAAAACTCAAAATGGAAAGGAGCAAGGAGTTGGGATAGAGGAAAAAATACAGCTCATAGAGGAAATAATACCAAACCAACAGCCGAGGAGCAAAATCCTTTAGAAGAGGAAATCATGCACATATATAATATGTTTAATAACGAATGTGTCATTGTGATTGATGATTGGGAGAATATTGGGAGTGATGGTATTGGTCTTAAAGATAAAGAATTCATAGGAGAGGATTGGTCTAATATTGATATGAATAAAATTGAAGAAAATATTAAAGATAGATTATTTGACATAGGTACTATCTTTATAGATGACGATGTTTTAGACCAACATAAAACTGTTCTATATATTAAGCTTACGCGCAACCTTTAAGTAGAGCCTCGTGTTACTGTAATGAACCGCAAAAGGAGTGGCAGAATGTTTAAGAACGAAGTAGCAGAATTTATATATAAGAGAACATATTCTCGATGGATTGAAGAAGAAAAGAGAAGGGAAGATTGGCCCGAAACGATAGAAAGATTTATTGGTTTTTTAATTTCAAAAAGAAAGGATATACCTGAGAAAACTACAAGAAAAATACGGAAGTATATGGAAGAGTTTGCGGTTATGCCTTCTATGCGTTTCTTATGGGCATCTGGTCCTGCTGCTGAGTTTGATAATACATGCATATATAACTGCGCCTTCGCAAAGATAAACTCTACAACGGCGTTCTCTGAATGCTTATATATCTTAATGTGCGGCACAGGTTTTGGATTCTCGGTTGAAGAAGAAGAAGTGGGTAAGTTACCGAAGATACCGCCAATTAGTTCGGGGCAAGGTATAGATAAAATTCCAATTTTCGATTCCAAAGCTGGTTGGGCTGATTCAGTTAAGATGTTGATGGACAACCTTTACGACGGCCAGAACGTATATTTTGATTATTCTCAAATCAGGCCAGAGGGAGCGCGCCTGAGAACAATGGGAGGAAGGGCCTCTGGACCTCAACCCCTAATTAAGTTACATGATTTCATTCGTGAAACCATGCATAATGCTCAAGGTAGAAAACTCACCACTCTCGAAGCCCATGATATATGTAATCAGATTGCTGAGATAGTTGTAGTGGGTGGAGTAAGACGCAGCTCACAGATATCTCTGAGCGACCTGAGTGACAAAGACATGCGCCATGCAAAGGAATGGCCTTATCCTATTAAGAGAGCTATGGCTAACAATAGCGCCATATATAGAAAGAGACCGTCCGCTGCTGAATTTCTCAAAGAATGGGGCTCATTAGCTCTATCAGGCACAGGGGAGAGAGGTATATTCAATCTAGATGCAGCACAGAAGAAAGCTCCATCACGCAGATATGCTCCATTAATCCAAGGCACTAACCCTTGTGGCGAAATAATGCTTAGGGATATGGAGTTCTGCAACCTTAGTGAAGTGGTTGTTAGAGCAGAGGACGATTTAGACACCCTTTTAGATAAGGTAGAGACTGCTGCATGGCTCGGTGTTATACAGAGCACATTCACTTATTTTCCATACCTTAGAAAAGAGTGGAAAAAGAATTGTGACGTAGAGCGGCTTCTAGGCGTCAGTTTGACCGGTCAGATGGATAACCCCACCCTAATGAACTCTGAGGCCTTAAAAGCCCTTAAAAGCCGTGTTCTGAGGATTTCTCGCAAGGCTTCTAAGTTACTTGGTATCAATACACCCGTGGCAACCACTTGTGTTAAGCCTTCAGGCACCGTTTCACAGCTCGTAGATTCATCATCAGGAGTGCACCCAAGGTTCTCTCAGTATTATATCAGGAGATATAGGATAGCAGCCCGCGACCCATTATTCAGAATGATGAAAGATATGGGCATACCAGCTCACCCAGAAGTAGGACAGAAAAGGAAGAGTGCTTCTACATGGGTAGTAGAGTTTCCTATTAAGGCACCAGAGGATTGTATCACCCGTAAAGATGTAACGGCCCTAGAACAACTCCACCATTATAAAAACCTACAACATAACTGGTGTGAACATAACGCTAGCATGACAGTGTACGTTAGAGAAGATGAATGGTTCGAGGTAGGCAATTGGGTTTATCAAAACTGGGATATCATTAACGGAGTATCCTTTTTACCTTATGACGGGGGCCATTATAAATTAGCTCCTTACGAGGAAATAGACCACAGAACCTACGAAAGGCTTATAAAGAAGCTGCCCCGAATAGATTATAAGCAGTTGTCTAAATACGAGCTGAAAGACCATACTCAGGGTAAAGCCGAGTATGCTTGTAATGGCGACAAGTGTGAGATTTAGGAGAATAAATGGCAAATTACGATACAGATACACACTCAAACGAGTACGGTACTCTTGCATTATGTGCAGCTGGGTTGAATACAAAGATAGAAACTATTGTTAATACCAAAACCATAAGGCATATTCAAATTTTTCCGGATGGTAATCAATATTCATATATTTTAGTGGTGGACGCAGCTTAAATATGACATTTGAAACAGATATAACTGGATATGGCCGCAAGATGGGCCGAGACGCCGGTATACTACCAGAGGGTAGAATGGATGGAGTTCATTTTCTAGGAGCAATAGAAACCCGAGATGACCTTGAAGGGTGGATGCCCAGCGGGTCTATTTCAGCTAGAACTATGAATCCAGCCAACGGAGAATCTGCTGGTGGTGCTGCCATCTACGGTAATTATTGGGGAGTTAATCGAATTAATAATGTATCTGGTTCAGGCAGTCCACAAATTTGGGACGCTTCATATCCACGTACTTAATTATTACTACTACTTATATACTCAGCTAGTGTAGGTGGTTTCCTATTAATAGTTAATCCTATAGAGAACCCAGAAGGAGAGAATTTTATATCTTTACCTATAACCCTATAGTTACCAGCAAATTCCTTATCATCAGTTTGTATTCTAATAACATCGTTTTCGTTAAGATAAGCTCCTTCAAAGGTTGATATGGTATATTCATATTGATTCCTAAGATTAGCTTGAAAAATTCTTGCTGCAAATTCTTTACAGGCCGCAGGAGAATCTAAGTCATTATTTGTAATCTTCAAATAGGTTCTATCAAAAGCAGCCATAGCACTCGTATGAGTGAAAGTGCCTTTAACTCCATCCTTACCCTCTACTATAACAATGGTAGGTACCTTTTTATTTATTATGTTAAGTTTAATAATATTGTCTTTCTCTGTGAAGACATGCTTTATAGTAGCAGTATCATCTATTAAGCTTTCAAGCTCTATTAAGAGTTGATTATATGTACCATCATCTATTATGCGTGCTATATTAGGTCTCGGTAAAGTGCCTGATTTATCTATTGCTTTTTTAAGCAACGTTTCCATTATATCCTGTATCTTCATGGTTCCTCGCAAAGGAAGTCTAACAGTGCTTACATATGGCGTGGTATCCCTAATAAAATCTGTTTTAATCTTAGTATCAAGATTAGCCAATTCCAGTGCTTTGACTAGAGCAGCGCCAATTGTGAGGCCATCCAAGTTAGATTCTTCAGTCAGTGCAATTTGAGCTACCTCTGTATCTCCAGCTTCGCGCATATATCCAAAGCCATCCTGAGCCATAATTTCTATATCATTAAAGGTTTCATTAGTTCTTCTTATCCACCCGCGAAACATAGGAACTGTATCAAACTCATGCATATAAAAAGTAACCTCCTTATTCCATAATTTTTTCATGCCACCATAAGTCAGTGGTAATTTAAAAGTTAGTGTGGCCGCTGTTAGATTTCCAGCATTTTGATAGCTGCCATCAAGGTAATCGACTTCTCGACCATCTATGCACACTCTAGCTGTAATCTCTGCCATCACTTATCCCCCCAAGTGGAAATAGGTCAGTCATCAAATCACCGTTTGCATCAATTAAAGCAATCTCTTCTACCATAACATTAAAATTATATTTAATAACTACTATAGGACTTCCTATTCCATGAGTTTCATCTACCTGTGTTATTACTCCCCAATAGCGAACAAAGGTACCATCCCGTTGAACTTCATCCCAATAAATTCTAGCCGTCCGAGCATGAAGGTTTCTTATTTTTCTCAATTGTCCATACATAGATGCAGGAGCACTATAAGTAGCAAACGTAGAACCATCACCCGGACCTACACTACTAAAACCAAGATTTTCAATTTTATCTCCTGTTCTAGCTATAAAGACTTTTCCTTTACGAGTTATGGCCGAGTAATAAGTTCCTCCGCGAGCTATAGATAAATCACTAGTAATAGGGAGCGCGTTCAGATTGTAGGCTGAATCATCTACATCTTTAATAATAGTTTCATATCCAGAAGTAGCATCAAAAATATTCCACAGTTCAGGATATAAATTAACATCATCTAAACTTCCTTTAGCAGAGCCACTCAGAGATAACTTTAAAGCATATAAACTTGTGTCACTCCAAGCAGTTTTAAGAGCAAGACCTACCGAAGAAGCACCGGTACTACTTATAACGTAAGTAGATGGGAAAGCTGCATTCTGAGCGTCTACAGGCACTAAATCAGTAGGAGAGCCAGAAGTTGCCCCTTCTTCTACCTTACTTACTCCGTTAATAATATCATAAACATTAACACGACGTATTAAGAACCTACAATCATCACTACCATCCAAATTGGAAGGAGCATAACTTGTATCGTCTTCACCATATGTTAAATAAATAGTGTTTCTTGCGCTATTAGTTCCATTACCAGTCCCGTTAGCTACCCATAAGGGTTTATTCTCACAATTAGCTGACGAAATAGTTCCTGTACCCTGACAAAAAGCTATATATCTAAAAGCTCCTATATCTTCAGCCGTACCAAAGGTTGCGAGGTCTATAACTCCACCTGTAACTTCTGACCCAGAAAGAGCAGTAAGAGTTAAAACACTACCAAATTCAGCACTGGATGTCGGTACGTCGGTTGCGGTACCACTAACCACTATATCATTTGCTCCACTAGTAGTAGTAGTCATAGCTGTACCAAATTCACCTCCGCAGAGATTAGTTAAAGTAGTAGCACTCCAATCGGTAGGCATATCAAAAGATAGATAACCACTCTGAGAAAGAGAATTGCTTTGCTCTGTATATGTATCGCTATCTGTATATTCCATAGCAACTTTTGTAGTGTCATCGAACTGCACTGTCTTCCAATGTGCGTTCTGTTTGGCTCCAGAGCCTTCTATAGCTAAATAAGACAACCCATTAATTACCCACGGAGTAGTAAAGGTGCTAGCAGCTAGATTCTTATCCATTAATTGATTAGAATAATTATTCATATTAAGGAAAAGTTTGTTGGTCTTTGAAGAAAATAATAAGATAAGATACTCATTATCAATTCTAGTTTCGTCGTTCGCTGTTTTAAACGTCTGGGTATTCATTCCACTCAAACTAATCATATTTCCAGAACCATTGTAAGTGGCCTCTGATGTATAGTCAGCGGTGTAATTCCCTGAGGTTACACTCGGTTCCAAATTTAAATCTATCTTAGTCATATTACCAGAAGTAGTCATTGTATGATTGCATCCCACAGGAGTTATCCTAAAGACATAGGGTTGATTATCTACGATAGAACTAACGTTGGCAGCAGCACTAGGAGAGCGTGTAGTAGCAGGGTCAGCTGACATACGGACCATATGATATTGGTCAGTAAACCTGCCAAATTCATCTACTACAAACTGGTCTACTCGTTTGTTCTGTTCATCGCTTGCATCCCTAGCCCAATCTGTAGTAGCAGAACTTGCGGGAAAGGCTGTATATAAATCAGAAGTGTCTCCATATCCATTAAGACCATCTGGTCTAACATTAGAGTAAGTGTAAGCTATAGTTTTAAGTTCAGAAGTTTGTTTGTTAACGTCTGTAAAATATTCGCTCCGTGCAGTTCCTGTAACTTGCCATTGATTTGCAGGCGTAAGCCACATATTTCCACTATCATATCTATAAGAATCAAGAGAGACGTTAGAAGCTTTAGCTCTACTTTGTGAAAAGTCCATAGTTATATATCTTGAGGGGTCATCACCTTTCTTAATAGGAGAACCCGCTGATACATAGGTAATAGGATAATAATTATCTGCACCACCAATTTGTTCATCTCCTTTAGCAACGACAAATATTTTTAAATTTTTATAAGCGCTATTTTGTGTATAAGATGATTGCGAGCCAAGTGCTGCTATTGCTGCCGCAGAATCCCCTACGTGTTTAGGGTTCTTATATGTTACCTTTAGAACTTCACTAATTTCACCTCCGGCAACTACCACTTCATATAAGCCCGCAGCACCACTTAGGGCCGCCGCTGTCGGTAATTCAGTGGAGATAGTATGAACCCCCCTTCCTGCACCACCTACAACAGTAGTATCAGTCCCAGTTGCTATTAATGAATAATCCACCACAGCCTTTATCTCTATAGTTATATTATCAATAGTTAACAATTCAGCAGCGGTGCAAAGAGGGGGGACCATAAGATAAAGTTGTTTAGGACCTTCTTTATCAAAAATAGAATTATCTATCCCAGATTTAACTGTCTTGTTCTCTACTCTCATTATGCCTGTAGCCTGACCATCATATATGATAATTCTACCTATTCCTGTATCATCCACAGAAGGAGTAATATCTGTATTAGTTCCTATAGTACCGGCAACTGCCCCATATGTATAATATTTAGAGAAGAATCCCTTTGAATTCATAGTTTGAATTACAGGGTTATATCCAGTGGCAGAACTACTAGCAGTATAAGTATGCCCTACCTCAATACTACTTTTAGGTTCTGTTAATTGTTTCCACTGATAATTAGCTTCAGATTTCTTATTTGAAACCCCATCACCCCAATCTATATAAACTGCCCTCACATCGTCATCAGAAAAAGTAAAAGTACCTGATACAGTATCAAATACATTGCCTGACAAAGGAGCCCACACTAAACCCGTCATACAGAAGTCACCTTCCATCCTACAAGATTGGTCTGCGCCACCACATCAGAAGCTCGTCCTCTGATATTGTGATAATCAAATGCAAACAATTTAGCATTTTGAGTCTGCCATTTACCTGAAGTAGTATAGGCTGTCTTTTCCACTAGACCCTCACTATTAAAGATATATTCTCCACCCTCAGGTAGTATGTCCCAGCGTTTATTATATATGAGAACTTCTTCCAAAAGACCCTGCCAAGTATCGACATTAGTATCAGTGCCTGTTAAATCTACTACTCCTCCTACGACTGCTCCACTAGTAGTAGCAATGACAGCAGTGCCGGTGGCGGTGTCATAATCTTCTAAAACTCCGTTCACATATAGCTCTAACGGCTGGCGCCCTGCTTGAACACTGCCCGTTTTATATGTAACTATAACGTTTAATGGGGTTTCCCCATCACAAAGCTGAGTAGAAGTTCCTGTCAATGATATTCCTCCATGAGTCGCTATTACTTTCTTATCTGTGTTAAGTGAAATTGCGAACCCATCACTGGCCCCCGATTCCCCTTGAGAAAATAGATATTTGCCTTTGTTAGTAGCCCCTCCAGCAACCTCAGATACGGGAATGGCATGTATAGCAAACGTATATTCAGTTAGTCCTTTTAATAAAGAACTAGCATCGTCTGCGCCTGTAGCAGTAGCAGTATAAGCTATCTGCGGCATTTTACCTGCGGCTGGCAGAGCATCAGCTGCTTGCCCTCTGAACGCATAACCTGCTAGACCTTCTATTGAATTAAGGACTGCCGTTGCATTACTTACAGCTCCTCCTCCTCCAGTTTGTCCACTAGGCGCATTATGTACTCCTACATAGTCATAAAATTTATATGCTGGAGTTTGTGGTTTATTACCCACGCGAGTTGAAGCAGCAAATTCGTTTAATGGTAAATGAAAAATACAGCTATGATATTTGTCCTTTATATCTACAGTATCTATCATAAGCATTCTATACCATATATCATCACCTTCTTCCTCCCATGTGAATTTCAGAGAATTTAAGTTTTCGGTTGTTAGCTCATATAGATTGACATCTTTTACCAATGCATTGAACGCAGGCCCGACTATTAGTTTTTTGACAGAGGGTAATGTATCATGGAATTCCCAAACCAAAGCAGGTAGATATTCTTCGCTCAAAGTAGCTTCATCATCTCCTACTAGAGTAATTGTTTTAGACGCTGACTGATTACTTAATTCAACTAAAAAATTAACATCCTGTTCTGTTGCTACACCTCCTCCCATCATACCTCCACCAGCGCCTCCTTTTACTATACCAGAAATATCAGCTTCAACGTATTGATTAAGAACAGCCGTAGCCTGACCTACCTGACCACCAGTATCCTTTTCCTCATCAAAAGAACCGTATCCATAATCAGTAGTCAAGACCAATGAACTAGTTTCAGAATTACCTAGAATCCATGGTTTTTCATATATACCAGATAGTCCCTTATCTGTTTCAGCAGCAGTATTATAGCTATAGAGCCATTCGTTATAAGTAGAACCCAGAGCAGTAGTAGCAGTATCATCAGGAACTTTATTAATGGGATTAATAGCTTCATAAGACCTGCGATAATCTAGATTATCTGAAATAAAAGTCATGTTTACCCAGTATCGTAAAGGAGAAATCCACAATTCAGATAAATTGGAAGCTACGCATAATTCCGTTATTCCATCATCTGCATAAAGTACTCCAGTTGAAACTTCAGCTGCGTCAGGAGAACCATCACTACCTGTTGAAGCTGTCTCATAGACCGATAATTCTATTATATCATCACTCAAATTAGTAGAAGAATCTTTAGGAGCAGCTAATCGAACACACTTTTTAAATCCAATTTGGTATTTTTGATACAGTGCCCCCGCTGGTTCCGTACTGAAGCTGCCGGAAGCAAACCTCCTGCCCTCCCTCTTTATTCTATATATTAGATAAGTATCATCAGCCCCCTCTGAAAAAATTTGTGGATTGTCTACGAGAATCTGATGAGAACTATTAATAACTGCATCTTCTCCTTGTCCCATCTGGTGAGAGCCCTGAACACCCATAATCTTGGCTGCTACTAGAGGATTTGGAGACTTAGTCCACCTGTCCTCCGCAGTAGCCCCAGCATCGTCAATAAGGGGTAGTGTATACGACAAATCTTCACTTAGGCGTATAAAACCTTTCTGGGTCATTCCATCACAAGACAGATATGTATTAGAACCAGTTCCAAAAGAAATCTTACCATCTAAAGCTACTCCAGCACCTGATTCAACGGTTTGATAAGCCCACCCTGCATAATCTGGTGAATAAGTATATCCATGTCCAGCCCATCCTGCTCTATTGTCATTACTAGAAGTACCTCCAGAAATGGAAAATCCTTCTGAAAAATCTCTTCCTTCGTTGGAAGTACCCAACTGATTAACAAAATTAGTACCTCTCCCATCCAACGCTCCTTCACTCGTTGCTCCCACTTGTGGTTTCCACGCTATAGAAGGGGTTATCTGGTCTATTCTTCCAAACTGAGAAGTAGAGAAATTATTAAGTAAGAGATATATATCATGAACAGTGCCAGTATTAGGATGGAATGTAGTTGTTTCGTTTGTAGCATCCGCAAGCGCCTCATTATTCATCTTAAATTGAGTGACAGATGAAATTTCAGCGATATATGTATTGTCTGGAATAATGGGATTAGAACTACTTATCGCCAAACCAGAAACAATAGCAGCGTTAGCAACATGAGATACTGATGTACTATCTTCAGTATAATCAGTAGTACTATCTGTAAATGTATCATCATCCCAATTGAATACAGCTCCACCACCGGGGTCTCCACCAACGACGGCGGTACCACTTATAGGAAATGATTGTCTTGGGTCATCTCTAAATCCTATAGAAATATTGTAACCCGGCTTCATAGGTGTCCACTTACCACTATGTTCCATACCTTTCATCGCTCTAAATGTGGATGTCAGTGTTGTCGTAGGTATTGGACTAGTAGGGAATGTAGCACCCCCTCCTTGTAAAACTGTATTTTGAGTATAGGTTGTTATAGGGGACAAAACTTCATTATTTTCCATAGTTATAAATCTCGACATTTCTCCTGCTTGAACACTATGATTTGCCGTGGGAAGATTGAAATATTTTAATTCGATGCTATCTACAAACACTTCAACTTCGGGTTCTATGTAAAAATCAGTTGCCGAACCTGTATCTGAGACGGTAGCATCAGCATTACCATATGCGATTTCATCAGCACCATCTCGACGCGCTCCACTATATCCATAATCTGGTGCAGCACTTTGAGAAGTACTACCAGTATATTTTGCTCCTAGGAAAAGAGAATTTACACAAGTAGAGTCTCCTTCACTATATTTAGTGTATCTGTAATTATTAACCCAAATAGTCATGTGTCTAGGCCAACTTTCCAGCATACCTTTACTATTTTTAGCGCTTTCTGTAAAACCTTGATAATAATGTGTGCTTGCTCCCTCTGGTGTGAATGAATGAAACATCATAGGTACATTAATGTAAGGCAATTGCTCTATATTGCTCCCACTAGGGCCTTCATCTGCATGTTGTTGAATAGGGCTTCCTAAATTAGTGCTTCCTGATAATCCTCCTTCAAAGTAGCATCTAAGAGGTACTCCTCCAATATTACCTGCATAAGTACTAGTACCCTTCGCAAATGGTCTATAATCGGTTGGTAGACCAGTTGTATAATCTTGATACGAATATGTAGCCCCATATCCATAAGACTCAGCATTGGACCTACCCCACTTAGCCTGCCTATCAAATACAAACTTCATAGTGAAAAAAGTATCCATTGGTATTTTAACCCAATGAGGTTCTATAGCTCCATTAACATTAGTTGAGTCGTCAGGAAACCACCTTCCTCTAATGTATGTGGTATTAAGAGCATCAGTAGCATAGGGCCAGACTTTATTCATAGTAAAACTCTTTCCGTCGCCAGCAATAGAAGATATGACGAAGCCAGTTGTTTCAGTTGAGTGATAGTTCTCCCACACGCGACAACCAACTCCTATATCAGTATTAATAGCACCTTCGGAAGCACCACTAACAACAGCGGAACCATTTTCAAACATATAGTTAGAAACTTCAAGAATGGTTTCTTCACATAACTGTGAACCTTCTGCACCAGCTGTTCCTAATGAGCATTCTCCTGCTAAATGAGGGTCCCAAACTTTCATGTCATATTTAGGCTGCATTGCAATCAATTTAACTCCCGCATCGTTGCCTGTATTATCTGTAATTTGTGAACTTAGTGAATTATCTATAAGGGCCATTCCACCCTTCGCATGAATTCCATAATGACCATAACTCCCATTGTTCAGGTCAACTTCCAACTTCGCGGTAGCACCAGTAGCTCGCGGAGCTAGCCATCTAGTTACTGGTAATGCATATGCATATATATGTCCCAGACTTTTATCTTCTCCTATTAAAGAAGCAAGACCGGGGTCCTCTATTTTAGTTTCTGCGTTCCCCATATCCCTTTGAAATACTATCCCACAAAGTTGAGTGTCATTTTGACTGTTCTCTCCTAAAACAGACCCACTGGAATATCCACAATAATAACGATTCATACCATAATCTATAAATTCATCTAATGTATCAAATTCGTCAGCTTTATAAGAAGAAAACGTTACGACAACACTTCTTAATAGAGTTCTTAATGGTCCTCCCTTTGCAAACTCGGTAGTAGAAGTACCACTTAAGGCCACATCAGCAGCATCAAGGTCTGGTGCCCTTCGACTTACGCCTTGACCATCTACTCTTGCACCCTGATAATATATTCTACCTTTTGCTCCCACATACTTTGCTTTGGCACTTGGATTAATTGCTGGACTCGGCATCAGTTTAGCTATATTCATCGTAATATCCAATTCTGGAAGGATAGTTCTTTTATCAGTTAAATGAGCTCCACTAACATAACTTTTAGCTAAATCTGTGTCAACATTATATATTGTTACATTAGAACCAGCTGATACAGGACCCGTCACCGACTGTCCTGCGGAAGAATCTAAAGTAGAAGTTCCAGTACCCGGAGCTCTATCTACCCTCATTAAAATATGAGAATATACGTCTGTTATTACATGATTTTGATATCCTATTTTTAGCATGCTCCCCGAAACTACGCTGCCTGTTGATGCCCAAGTATTAGCCGACGTCGTCACTGTTATATTGGTAGCAGTTGCCGTAGCTTCTGTGTCCATTAAAAATGAAGTGGCGCCAGTTGTCGTAACAACAGCTCCATAGGGAATACCAGCTCCTGAAATTCCTCCACCCTCTATTATAGCATGACCTGCATTAATCGCTACAGTCGCACTGCCTGAAGTTGTATCAGCCGTAGCATTAGTAGCGCTAGTTCCTGATAATACAGTTGAACCAGAATCCCAATAAGCACTTCCTGATAATGTAGTTGCGGCAGCTGTAGCACCACTAACATCAAAATTAAAAGTTCCCATATCCAAGGACACAGGTAAAGGAATATCATATAAAGACGCTTTAGCAACTTGAGGATTTACAAAATTCTTTCCTAATGAATTTTCAACAGCCTTAGTACCAGACATTTCTGTACTATTTCCCCATTGATGGTACATTCTCAGAGAAGCGCCTCCAGTTTTTGCCTTTGTGGTAGATATCTCTATCACACTTTGCAATAATGGGGCTTCTCCTGTAGTAGAGAAAGGATTACCAAAATCTCCGGATTTAGAAAGATTATTAAAAATAGTGTTATTAGTTGTAGCGTCTTTGCTTTCCTCTGCTGCCTTAGTAACAGCACTTCCAAATTGTAGAATAGGTTGAAGTGCGCTCCATTTCCAGAAAGGAGCATATACGGCCCATTTAGATTTACCTTCCCGACCATCTACTGTTGCGGTCCAAAGGCCTTTCATACGATTCTTTTTAAGCGGGCGCACATAAACACGATGCTTACCAGCTACTTCATAACTGAAATATTTTTTAAGGTTATCTTTTACAGAATTACTTTCACCAAAACCACCAAGAAAAGCATCTCCACCAAAAAATATCTCTTCAGCGCCAGAATCTATGTCCACATAAACGTCTTTTAAAGACGTAGAGCCCATAGCATCTGGACTATTCATCATACCAACAGACTTATCCGCTCCATCAAAGTATTCACCGAGCCATACTTCACCAGAATCAAATTGACTACTATAAACTGCTATATTATTACCTATTGGTCCTTCATAATCCCCACTACCAGAAGTAGAAGGAAAAGCCCATCCTGCGGTGGTATCCGGTTCAGTAATAAATATCCCTTCCTGCATGTTAAATACGTTTAATTTTGGTAATTCTGCACTTCCCGAAATACTTAATCCAGTACAGAACGTTCTTAAATAACCCCCTTTGAGCTCTCCAGAACCAAATGCTGGAGTAGCTGCTACATTTCCGGTCATTACAAAAACCTGAGAATTAAAACCTCCTTTTAACTCATATGTAGTATCCCCTTCCGCTAAGGGCATATCTTTTAATCGTGGATGTAATGCTACGGCACCACTTACTAAATTCAATTTATAAAAACTATTTTTCTTTACGTTAGGCAAATGTGTCAACTCCCATTCTTGTTTTGTTCATTTTAGCAGAACCTGCTTCCAAATTCTCTACAGTTAAGTTTAATACTCTGTTAACATTTCCCGCTGCTCCATCACGCGGAGCCATACCGAAAGCATCTGCTAACATATTCTTAACGCGCTGAGTATTTAAATCTTTGTTTGGTATAATCTGACCACTTTGTTTCGGACGGAAGAGTTCAGGCCCCTTTTCTCCTACTATATATCCACCCTTTTGCATAGGAGTTAAATATCCCCCTTCAGCTCTTCCTACACCACCAGTAACCAATCCGGGGTCTGTAGCAACACCATCCGTTGGATAATTTTCTGGGGTTGCCGTTCCTTCCGCACTCGCGGCTGAGGACATAGCTGTACCAGCCATTAATGATTCAAATTTAGGTCCAATTTTCCAACCATCTAAACTAGGAATAGAAACCGTAATTTTAGGAATTCCATATTTACCACCAAAAGTAATGCTCTTACCAGATATTAAACCAATAGCACCATCCCATACTGCTGCGAGCGCACGAACGGGCATAAGCAGTAGATTTTTAATTCCATCTCCTATTGCTGCAAATGCACCTTTAATACTATCCCATGTAAAATTATCTTTAATCCACTCCCACGCTGCTTTAGCTGCATCTTTCATAAGATTGAATTTCTCAGTTAGACCAAAAGTAGTATCTACCCAATTCCAGAGCTTGAGCATGCTGTTATATAAACTGTTCTCATTACTCCATACAACACCTATAAGCCAATTTATTACACCCATCATAGCGTTAAATGGAGCCATTAATACATCGGACAATGTAGAACCAACAGAGTCACCCTGAAAGTATTCAACGATTTCGCCCACTACCCACTTAATCATTCCCACAATATGTTTAAAGAATAATATAAGCTTAAATAAGTGCTCATCTATAACAGAATAGATTATTTCTCCTAATTTAACAAAAGGCCATATTAAAATTTTCGCTAACCATATAAACAACGAGCCAATTCCGGATATCATTTGTTTGAAATAGAACATAACATCTATTTGTTCATTGATTTTTTGACCCATAACAACCAAGGCCGCAGTAAGAGCTACAATACCTATGACTATTAACCAAATAGGAGAGGTCAAAATAAGTAAAGGAACACTTAAAAGCCAAAAGGCTGCTGCCAAAAGTAGAGTTACAGCTACTCCAATAAACCCAACTACTACATACCCTACATATGCTAACGTGTAAGCAATCTGCATCCAAAGACCCGCACCCTTGGCAGCCGTAAGAGCCCACTCAGCACCCGCAGCTGCCCAAGTTATTACTCCTTCCATCACTTTTGCTATTGAGCTTCTAATACTCAACAGCCAAGCTCGGATTCCCGCTATAACACCCTCGTTCTTCGCCATAGTGTTAGAACGCTCAGCTAAGGTATTAGAATAAGTTGCCCAAGTGTTCAGCCATTCCGAAATAGATTCCGCTATGGTTACGATTGTCTCCTGAATTTTGGTCGCTATTGAAGTTAATTTAGCCCCAATTCTCTTCCAAACACCAATACTATTTGCCTCCACCGCAGCAGTATTTCCTACTTCAGAGACGGTCTCGACATTTGTTGCAGTAGACTCCACAAGTAGAGCTTGCGCCGATAAGAGGTGAGTGCCAGCTTTTTGCGTCCTAGTCGCATTACCGCGCAGCGCTTGGTGATTGGCTATCGCGTCAGTAGTTATTAATGTAGCAGCCGCTATTTGTTCCTCAGACATTCCAGCAACTACTAATTTTCTCACAAAAGCCTCTTGGGTCATTCCAGCAATTTCTGCTTGCTGTATAGGAACCTTTACGGCATGAAGAAAAAGGGACCTAATTGTCGCAGCAGCATCAAATTGCATCGCTGCGTTATGAGCTGTTAAAGCAGTAGTTGCTACGATTAATCCACTGGTGTTGACTGCTCTGGCAGTAGTTTCACCTACTACGGCAGCGGTTTCAGTTACTATAAGAGCCGTACTTGTTACCTTCTCCGTATTTTCTGCCCAACCCATGAAAAGAGATAGTTTTTGCCAGAATAGTTTAGCCATCAGAGCAGCGGTATAACCTTTAGTAGTTATGGTCTGTTTAGAAGCAAGAATAATCTGTTTCGAGGTTGCTGTATTATTTCTCTCCAATACTAAAAAGTAGGCGAAATTCAGTGCGGTAGAGATTGGAAGGAGTTTATTCAATATGTGGAAAGTTAACATAAATTTAACAAAGGTGGGTCCCAGAGTGTCTAAAACCTTTAACAACAATTTAACGGGAATTAGGTATGCTTTGAATACCTGAACACCTAAAGCCCCGAGTTGTATGAACTTATTTACTAGAGGTAAAGCATTAGCTAGAATTTTTTGCATTTCCTGCACGCCCGTTATTGCCACTTTTTGGATAGCTAGACCAAATTCAGTAAGCTGCGCTGTTCCATCTCGCTCAACTACCAACATATCTCTAAGAGACGCAACAGCTGTTACCATCGCTTCATGAAAAGCATTCAAATATTGAGTTCCTTCATAGTTAGCATCACGATATAAGAACATCATAGCTACATTATTTTTAAGAATCTGTATCTGCGCTCCAATAGATTCATTCTGAATCCTAACCATCTTATCTAGCTCACCACCTGCCCCCTCTGTGTCCTTAACTGCTTGTGTAAATTCATCAGAAGCTTGAACTAAGTGAACAAACGCCGTAGCACCACGAACATTTAAATCTTCAATCAAAGTAGTAAGTAGCTCAGTATCGTTAATTACTCCTGCACTCAATACTTTAGAGAAATTAGCTGCTATTTCGGTCAATTCAAGCATGTTTCCTTGAGCATCGGTAACTTCTATACCATACTCTCTGAAACGGGCAGTACTATCTCCTATACTCTCAGCAAGCTCTGCTAAGCCCTGCCTAAGACCACGCCCAGCAATACCTGCCTCAAGAGCTCTATTAGTCAATATCTGTAGAGCCCCTAACAGTTGGTCTATAGATTGCCCTGTAGTGGTAAAGAAAGGTAGAGCAAACTTAACAGCGCTTGCTAAATCTTGATACTCAATAAGAGACTTCTGAATAGCATACGCGAACTTATCAGCTACTATAGCAGCTTGGTCCATTTCCATCTCAAATCCAAATAGGGTCTGAGTAACAAGTTTCGAAATAGTGTTGTGGTCCCCTTGTACAGCCATCGAAAGTTTTAGGGTTTCAGTTAAAACCTTCAATGAATCGCTGGCACTTAGACCTGCCGATGCAAGCTGGTACAATCCTGTTGCCCCGTTCTGCATCTCCAGACCAAATTTTTGTCCAAACTGAACAACAACATCGCCTGTAGTAAATAATTCGTCCCTTGTTACTTGAAAGACCGAGTTCGCATTCATTAATTCGCGTTCAAATTCAATCAATTCTTGTGTATTTTCACTTAGTTTATAATAAAAGGCAGCTAAAACAGAGACAGATTCACGCAATGCTTCTACAAATCCCGTTTGTAACTCTATTACAAAATCACTTGCTCCTTGTGTCAAGTATTCTTGTATTTCAGTAGTTTCCTTCATAGACTCAGTAACTTCATCCTGAGCGTCTGCGACTGCTTTGTTCGCGTCTATTTCATCTTGAGATAGTTTTTTGTGTTTCTTGTGAAACGCATCCATATCATTGCCGCGAGTTTTCTCAAAATGCTGAAATTCATCTAATTGAATCTTAAGTTCAGCTCTTTCATCTTTAATTAGAGTAACTTCTGTTTTTCCTAATTTCTCCCTCTTACCAGTAGTGTTAATCTGCATTTTAAGCTTTAAATCATAAGCTTCAAGGCCTAACATTACTTCTTTACGTTCTTCTTTTTGAAGTTTCGTAAAGTTAACCATCATCTTTTCGTAATCTTTAGCGTCTTTTAAATCTTTACTTGTATTAGCGAAAAGTTTAGTAGAAACGGTCTTCCCTAATTTAGCTTTTATACCTTTAAGGGCACCAGCACTTGCTGTGACCGATTTTCCTAATTTTTTATAAGCTCCTTGTAGACGGGCCACTGAAGTTTTAGCACTTTTTTCCATAAAGGAACTTTGGCTTTTACTATGCTTTTCTAACTGAGATTTAGCATTAGACAAATTCTGTTGAGCGCTTTTTAAATTTTTTTGTGCAGCTTGGGCTCCTTGCTTATTTAGCCTATTATACATTTTAGAAGCGAAGCCCCCTATCGTCGCTCCTGCTTGCGAAAATGCCTTTGGAGAAGGCATAGCTAAACCTACGGCTACACGAGCCGCGAATACTTGACCAGCGAAACCCATATTATCACTCTAATTCATCTGTGATTTCAATTCATCTATTGCACTTTGCGGGTCTTTGACCCTTCCACTTAGTCTTTCAAACTTTCTTCTTTGCTCCATATACCTACTATAATCTCCACGGATTTTAGGTCTATGTTTAGCCATATCACTTATATCTTTCGGTTCATATCCATCCATCGAATGTAACAAATTATGCTCATGGCTTGCAGCCATAAGACCTTCTAATTCAATTCGAGGAGTTTCTTTAATTTCTTTCCAACTCATTCCCAGTTCTTTCATAAGAGGAATATATAGTAAAACCGCTTCAGGCGAATCTACCATCAGAAAGGAAAATTTTCTCGGCTCTCCTGCTCGACACCCATTATCTGATTAGAGATTTGATATCTTAGCGTGGTAGGTAAAAGCTTCCAATTATCTTTACTAATAGTAGGCCCATCTGGGCTTTTATCATTTGCCTTTTCAAGCATAGCTAATATCCTATTACCACCTATTTCTGTGTAGTAAGCCATTTTTTCCTCTTCGGAAGCTCTGTCCGAAAGAGGCCTAAACTTAGGTTCTTCCTTTTCTACAAGTTCACAAAATTGAAACTTCAATACCTTTCCTCTAAATTCAATTTCTCCTTCTTGCACCTCATCAGTAAGGGCAACAAGGTCATCCATTGTCCACATTTCTGCTTCCAAGTCTTTAACTTCTTCTTCTTCTTCTTTTTTGGTCATTTTAATCACCATTATGATGGGGCGGAATTACACCGCCCCTTTTATTTTTTTATCTACAGTTCTGAGCCAGTCAATGCAACTTTATTAAGAGCAGCTGTAACCTTAGGAGTAACATAAGTCATAAATTCCATTGTTTCTTCCGAAGTACCATCTGCATTAACAGATACACTGTGGGCCTGAACGCAACATCCTCTAACACTGAAAACATCTGTGGTTCCACTTAGAACTACATGAACGCGGTATCCGGTGTTGACAGTTGGTTCTTGAAGCGAAGATATCTCCGAGCTTCCTGAACAACCTTGCCTTCCACCATTATTAAATATACCGTCCCATCCAATATCACTCTTTTTACGGGTGAGGGAAACTGTGGTCTCTTTCTTAATTTCAGCCTTTGTAACCTGTCTCTTACCCATGTAGGTGATATCTTCATCTACAGCACCAATGGACAAATCTATTCCAGTAAGATTAGTTTCTGCTACCAACTGTGTATCAGTGGTTCCACTTAGTGGGCCTGCAAATTGATATGTACCTGTAGCGGCATCGAATGAAACTGCACCACCAGCTGATACATTCGCAAAGCTTCCTGACACAGTGTCTTCCGTGGAGATATAAACTGCCACATCTTTTCCTAAAAAGTATGCCATATTCAATCCCTCAGAAGTTCGCCTTTAGCGTTTGCGTGTTATTTATCTTGGTCCCATTAGCAGCATAAACTACTGGCTGTTGAGTCCCAAATTCCATGGTCTCTTCAGTAGTACCATCTGCGTTCAGTGATGTAGAATAAGAATTAATAGTACAATTAGGGAAGCCCATAACTTCTCCAGCTGTTGCTGAAGCGTTAAGAACAACATGTAATCTGTATCCGTACTCTACCACTGTGGTTAGACCTGTATCAACAACATCTTTAGGGTTGACCATTCCGGTCCCAATTTTAGCTCCTGAACCATCCAATCCCCATCGTGCACCGTGAAATGCATTTGCTGAAGGGGCAGCTGATAAAGAACCAGAAAATGTAGGACCATTAAAAATAACGTCCCAAAGGTTGTTTTTCTTCTTGCGTGTAAGAGATACTGTCATCTCTTTTTTGATTTCTACTTTACCAGTCGCTTTCTGACCGATATAAGTGATATCTTCATCTGTAGCACCAATGCTAACATCGACGCCGGTTAAATCTGAAACTTGAGTGAATCCATCAGTATCTACGTTTTCCATCTCTTTCGCAAACACTAAATCCAACGATGCGCCAGCAGTGCATAGACCAGATTGAGTTCCATTCACCCCGATTTGCTCTGTGTCCGTTATGGATTCTGTTGTGATAATAACCGCTACGTCTCTTCCTAAGAAATATGCCATATTTTTTCTCCGTTTTTAGTCGTCTAGACAAACGTTACACTTCATTCAGTATTGTATAATGAATTGTCCTATATAAAGCTTATGCTAATAAACCTATAACATCATAGATGTGAAATCACCGCTATTGTCAGGATAGTCCTCTCTCCTACGTGCTGGGGAGCCTCCTGCTTGTCTTGTTCTTTCTGTTAAAATTTGTTCTATAGTACGCTGCCCCGTTGCGAGGCCTGTTTTTGCTTGTTGAACAGATGAAGTAGACCAACCTCCCGTACCTTCTACAATTCTCTGTGTGGGGTCCCATGCCGTTTCACGACCACCGGGCCACATCCCATAGCCCTGTCCTTTACCTGCTTTTACGACTTCTGGGTGCAATGCATCAATAGGACCACGTACCCTCCTAGCCGTAGTCTCTTCGAAACGTAGTGGGTCTGCAAATGGAGAAACTACTTTCCTTGATATACTGGGCCACAGACCATCCACGGCCCCCTCTTGTGTCTGTTTTCTTTTAAATTTTTCAAATCCAGTTGGGTCTCTCCCAATAGTAAACCAAAAAGGTATACCTATACCTCGTAAATGTTTCTCACCTGAAAAGAGTTTCGAACCTTGTTCTTCAGAGGCATAAGGTCCCTTTGGGTCTGCACCTGTGGTTAACTTCGTCATCTTTATCTGTTTGGTCCACTGGCTTGTAATAGCCTCCGATTCACGCATTGCATCTTCATAAAACTTTTTTAGCTCTGGTACCATAGATTTTTTCGCCTTTCCTAACAAACCTTCAACCTGCGCTTTAACGAAATCAGTAGCTTCTTTTTTACCTATAACTTCAGTACCTTCTATAACTAAACTATTTGGCATATTTCCCATTGTGACCATGAAATTGTTATGTAAACCCATTCCTATAGTATCAAACCTCCTACTTTTTCCAATGGCTAATTCATTCATAACAACTCCATTGGATACGCCCTGAGCCAAGAATAAATCCAACATACTTATTCCTTGCCTTCCATGCATATCCCACATAAGTAGCTGAGTATGAGTAGCATATGAAAATTTTGAAGCTTTGTGAAATACAGGGTGCATAGCGCCAGCTTCGTCCTGTACTTGAGCTGCTTTCACAAACGTTTCATAATTATCTCCCCCTATTACTTCCGCCTTCGTT
>VTLG01000948.1_pt1 | contig 23820 bp, 25 predicted proteins | sample 4694571 | NCBI WGS metagenome assembly VTLG01 (sample SAMN12604809, study PRJNA352737) | marine metagenome | biome: ENVO:00000447; feature: ENVO:00000209|ENVO:00000569|ENVO:01000036; material: ENVO:00002151; isolation source: viral sequences binned using virsorter ...
CCAGTAAAAAGCGTTTCATTGGTTTGATTGGTGGTCGTGGTTCCGGTAAGTCAGAGGGTGAGTCACAGAAGTGTGTGGCTAAGATGCATGACAATGGCGAAAAGGTTGCATGTTTCCGTGAGTTCCAAAACTCAATTGACGACTCGGTTTACTCATCCCTAGAGGGTTACATCGGTAAGTGGAACATGTCCGGCTTTAAGTGTAACAATGGCCACATTAAACACGCGTCTGGTGGTGAGGCTAAATTTAGAGGTATCGCCCGAAACCCTGACTCTATCAAGTCGATGAATGGCTTCAAAACGTTCTGGGTGGAAGAGGCTCAAGCATCAAGTGAAAACTCTCTAAAGCTACTAACTCCGACAATGCGTGAAGAAGGTGGCCAGATTGTATTTACCGCTAACCCTGGCTCAAGTGAGGACCCATTCTCTAGGCGTTTTATCACTCCGTTTAAGGATGGATTGGACAGAGATGGATTCTATGAGGATGACTTGCACCTGATAATTAAAATCAACTGGCGTGATAATCCTTGGTTCCCTGAATCACTAAACCAAGAACGGATGTGGGACTATGAGCATTTGCCAAGGGCTTTATATTATCACATTTGGGAGGGCGAGTTTAACGACTCAGTAGAGAACGCACTTGTTATGTCCGAGTGGTTTGATGCTTGTATTGATGCTGATATTAAGCTTGGATTTAAGGCTCACGGCGTTGTTAAGGTAACTCATGACCCTTCAGACTTAGGTAGCGACCCGAAAGCTATTGCACTGAGAAAAGGTAACGTATTCCTAGCAGTAGAGGAGCGTGATGACCTGGATGTAAACGAGGGTTGTGATTGGGCTACAGGCTTTGCAGTTGAGCATAATGCAGACCAATTTGAATGGGACGTAGGTGGAATGGGAACAGGATTGCGTCGCCAGGTTAACGACTCTTTAGGTAATACCAAGATTGACGTTTATCAGTTCAACGGAGCATCTTCCACAGATAGGCCAGATGCAAAGTATGAAGCAAGCCTGTCCTCTAATGTTCAGCAACAGAAGACAAACAAAGAGGTATTCAGAAACCTTCGCGCTCAGTGTTATGCATCAATAAGGGATAGAATCTATCTAACCTACCGAGCAGTTGTGCATGATGAAATGTGTGACCCAGAAAAATTAATCTCGTTTAGGTCTGACATTAAACACCTGTCAAAGCTTCGTTCTGAGCTATGCCGAATGCCAATTAAACCTAACGGTAGTGGTCTACTTGAGCTATACACCAAGGACCAAATGAGACGCATGTTTAAGTTAGCATCACCCAACCTTTCAGATGTGGTTATGATGAGCGAACGCAAGCATGTTAAAATGATTGAAGAAGAAGTAGACATTAACGCGCTTCATGCCATGAGTTCTAGGAGCTGGTAATAATGATTAAACATGAAGAGATGAAGCTCAATTTCCGAGATTCATCGGCAGACACAGAAAACCGAGACAACTGCCTAAAGGATATGGAGCGGTTTTATATTAACTTTTGGGACGGAGCTTATGGGGATAAGTTCAAGAACAAACCTAAACCACAGTTTAATAAGTTGTGGCGCTCTATTAACCGAATTGCTTCAGACATTAATGACATGGAGCTTAACGCGGTAATCGTATCTAACTCACACGAAGCAACGGATGAAGGTGCGGAGTTATTGCAGCGTAAATACCGCAATGACTGGCAAAACTCCGACGGCCCAGAAGCTAGTGAGATTGCCACTATGGAGGCTTGCGTTGGTGGCTTTGGTGCGACTAAGTGGGTTGCTAAGTACGAAGACGAAGAGAACCCAGACCTAGATAAACAATATCTATGTGCTGAGATTGTAAACTCGGCATGTACTTCTGTTTTCTTTGATGCAGGCTCAAACCGCAAGGATAAGGGTGACTCTCGTTACGGTTGGCACATTATCCGCACCAACCGCAAAGCTCGTGAAGAAGAGTTTGGCGTTGATATCGTTTCATTCTTTACTGGTCACAGCTCGGTTAATTTACTTAATAACGCAATCGATCGACAGACAGAGAAAGACGTTTACCTTGCCCACTACTACGAAGTTATTGAGAAGACGCTGACGGTTTACGACTTCAGTATGCTTAACGGAATTAAAATCACTGCTGGTGATGGCATCAAAGACGAAGCTGGTAACTCATACACTCGCGAAGACCTTAAAGAGATTCGTGAGATTTATCTAGAGAATATCGGTGAAGAGGCTCCAACAACTAAACGCAAAATCAAATACGTTGAGTACGCCCTAGCGGATGGTGAGAAGTACCTAACCAAACCACAACGCACACCGTTTAAGCGTGTGCCAATCTTCCCTCGTTACGGATACTACACAACCATTAACGGGCAGGAGTTCTATTGTGGTGAAGTACGCAAACAGCTAGATGCGGAGATGTTCCACAACCTTTACGCTTCTAACATGATGAGCATTCTAAATGAATCTCCAGTGCAAAAGCCTATCTTTGCGCCTAAACAGGTAGCGAAGTATGCAAGCTCATGGGCCAGAGCCAACGTTGATGATACGCCGTTCTTGTTTGCTGACCCACTAACAGATCGAGAGGGTAATGTTATAGCTCCCGGTCCGTTGGGATACCAACAGCCACCACAACTAGGTACAGGTCACGCCGCTGTAGGTCAGTTCCTTGAGCAAAACTTAATGCAGTCAAATGGCACAGGCCAGTCAACGACTCCGGCCAACACTAGCGGTCAGGCTATTCAGGCAGTAAACGATCGTACTGATGATGCTTACCTTCCATTGGTTAAGAATACTATCTTCGCTAAACGTGCAGAGTGTGAGGCGTGGATACCGGCAGCGCAGAAGCTTTACTTTACTAACTCGATGGTGATTCGAGTGCAGGAAGAGAATGGCGACTACACGAACGTAACCACTCTTGAGCTTGATACTGATGCAGATGGCAACTACGGCAACTACAAGAACAACCCGAGAGGCTTGTACACGGTTCAAGTCAAGAAAGGTGAGGCTTACAAGGATACGGTTGAGGCTAAGATTCAATCCAACCTTGAGCTTATGTCGGCGGTTGGTAGCGATACTGGTGCAGGTCAAATTATTGCTTACGAAAACATGAAGTTACTTAACAAAGACTCCAACCCAATGATTGAAACAATCTCGCGCTATGCTCCGTTAGATATAATTATTCAATCCGGTTTCCCTTATGAACCACAGAATGAGGAAGAGGCGCAGTACATCCAAATGAAGATGATGCAGATGCAGCAAGCGGCACAAAGCCAGCAAGACCCTATGACCATTGCAGCAAATGCGGAGATGATTAAGGCTCAGGCTCAAATGATGGATAAGCAGGTTGACCAGTTCAATGCAGAAACAAGTCGAATGAAGGTGATGATTGATGCTGAAAAGGTTGGTGCTGACATTAGCATGAAGCGCTTTGACTCTCAGTTGAAAGCAATGGGCATGATGCAAAATGCGCAATCAATGCGGATGTAATTGCGCTATTTGCAAGAACAAAATCTTGTGATGTATAATCATTTTGTTGCAAATTAGCCTGCTTAATCGTGGGCTTTTTTATTGCAATGACAACCCACCAACAAAAACAGGAATAGAAACATGTTTACAGTAAAAATCATTAATTACACTCAAGGTGATGAGTTTCAAGGCGCCATTAAGATTAAGGATAACTCTCCAGAGGTAATGTCCGTTTATCTAAGAGAGTGGCGGTCTGTTGAGGTTTGGTATCCAGAAAGCCAAAATTACAAGGAAAAGGTTGAGCAGATGAAAAAGGAGACTTATGACGACTATCATAATGACCTTACCACTGAAGAGATGACTGCTGAAGAACTTGACACGCTAATCGAACTCCAAGGCTCATACAAAGCTTTTGTTACATATGAAAATAAAGACGGTGAGGATTCATTTTATTGCATCGCTGAAAATGAAGAGCTCTACATTACCGACAGTAACGGAAATACCGTTCATTCAATTAGATAGAAATGCAGCCCTCGACTTGAGGGCTTTTTTATACCAATCTCGTCCCAAAAAGAGCAATAAAATCCACCCAATATCCCGCTATTTGCAACATTAAATATCCGTGATGTATAATCACTGCATGGGTTCCCGTTCCCCTAACGGGATTTTCGTTCACCGATAGACGAGGTAAATATGTCGGATTCTTTGGAAAATATGGCAGAAATGCAAAACGAAGTTACTCAACCTAACGAAGGTGTGGCGCCAGAGTTAGAGGATAACACCCCGCCACAGGGTGATACCGAGGAAATGGAACTTGTCATTGAAGCTGAAGGCGACCAAACAGAAGAGCCTAAAGACGGTTTAGACGAGGAAGCAAAACTCCGAGCGGCGATTATTAAGAAAGACCGCCAACGCAAAGAGGAGCGCGACAAGCGCATTGCTTTAGAGAAAGAACTTGCTGAAGTATCATCGCGTGTTAACGCGATTGAGAAAGGCCCACGCCCTAGCCCTTACGATTTTGATAGCGAGGAGGATTTTTATTCTGCGCTTGATGAATGGAACGGCAAAGGCACGAAAGCACAGAAGCAAGACGATCAACCAAGTCAAAACCAAACGTTTCAAAACAGCGTAGATGAACAGGTTTATCTTGAGCTAAGCGAAGAGAAGCTAACTAAGTTAGTCCCAGACTACGCACAGCAAAAGTCAGGCCTAGTCGAGCAGTTTAAGCAGTATGGTGGCGGTGAGCAGAATATCTCTCATTTAACATCAATTGCAAAAGAAAGAGGCATTGACGTTGCAAAAGCATTTGTTGGTTTGAATAAGAACCCTTCGCTGGTTCGTGAAATCAACGACGCATATGCAAAACAAAGCTATGCAGCTCTAGCGGAAGTTCTTGCGAAGGCTGAAAAGAAAGTTCGACTACAGGCGCGAAAACCTATCGATACGCAACCAGAACCGACTATCCCTAACGGCGGTCGAATCGATAACCTACAAGCGGCAGTTGAAAAGGCCAAAGATGCTTGGATTAAAGATGGTTCAATCGCTAATTACAACGCTTACAAGGCTGCACAGAAAGCAGCTAAAGCACAATAAAAGGTAAACGAAAATGGCAGCTCCAGATAATAGCTTGTTGAAAGACGTACACACACTTGTTGACCAGGTTGTTGAAGAAACTAACCAGGCGGCAGGCTTCTCTAAATCACTACCAACTTTCGCAATGTCTGACGTTGATGGTCAGCGTTATGATGATGTTGAATACTTGCCTGAAGATTTCCGTTTTGAAGCTCAAGACGGTTTTGTGTCTAAGGCGGACAACTCGGATGCTCAAGCGCTTACTGACCGATTGATTCCAATTCGTCGTAACAAGTCGCTTTACATCAAGACTGCGATTAAGACTAAAGAGCTACGTGATCCACGTCTTCGTGAAATGGCAGTTAAGGGCTTCGCTCGCGAACTACGAAACAAAGCTGATACTTACGCATACATGAAGGCCATCACTAGCGCAAACATGGTTGTGACTTCATCTAAAGGCATCGAGCAATCTGATGCTTCTGCGGCTGAAGTTCTAATGCTTGACGCTGGCCTAGGTGGTTACGCTTCTAACCTTCACTTATCTTTGCCGCACTACAAAGATCTAAGTGACAAGCTTGCGCTTAACCAGTACCACGGCGGTCTACCACAAACAGCTTACGAACGCTCAATCATTCCAAACCAGATTGGCGGCTTCGATAAGGCTACTCGTGCTGACTACCGTCTAACTCTTGGCGCTCAGTCTGCTTCTGGTGTTACCGTTACTGGCGCTCAAAAGCACACCGTACAAACTAAAGATGCAAACGACAATTACATTGATAACCGTGTAATGGATCTTACTGTTTCTGCGACTGCTGGCCTAAAAGCTGGTGACAAGTTCACTATCGCAGGCGTTAACCGTCTAAACCCAGAGGTTCGTGAAGATACTAGCGAGCTAATGACGTTTACGGTTATGGCAGTTAAGAGCGGCACAGTAGCTACGATTTCACCTGCAATTATCGTTGACGGCCCATATCGTAACTGTTCGGCTGAGGCTGCGGATTCTGCTGCAATCTCTTTCCTTAACATTAAGGCTAACAACCCTTCAGTTTTCTGGGCTGCTGATTCAATCAAAATCATCCCTGGCAACCTACCTGTTGAAGGTGGCGGTGTTGATAAGGTTGATGCAGTAACCGAGCAAGGCATCCCGATGCGCTTCACTTACTGGTACGATCCAGACCTAGAAGTAATGCTAATGAAGGCGGTTATGTACTTCGACGTTGAAGTTTGGCTACCTTCTCAGGTTGGTATCATTCTCGACAACCAAGCATAATAAAACAGGGCGGCTTATGTCGCCCTTTTACTTAGAGGTAATCATGAAGAACGTATTTAAGCAGGGCGGTAGCTGGAAAGATTCTAAAGGCCGCGATTACACTATTAAGTCGGTATCAAACAAGGATTTTGACAGTTTCATTTCTAATGGCTGGTATTCGAACCTTGAGGACTGCTTTGCACTAGAGGCAGAGTTTGAAGAAGTTCCAGAGCAAGGCAGTGACTACGAAGCAGAGCTCCGAGCAAAGATTAAAGCGCTAGGTGGTAAGCCTGGCGGTCGATCATCTATCGCAACGCTTGAGAAGCAATTAAAGGAGCTACAGGATGATAACGAAGGGTGAGATTGTAAAAGCTTCATTGGATATGCTGGCGATTAACGGTGCTCTGACTTCGGCATCGCCAGATACCACAGATAAGTTCCTGCGATTTCTTGAAATGATGGTATCAAGCTGGACAAACAAAGGCCTTAGCATTGGATTTAAACAAGCTGAGGACATGATGTATCCAGATGGCAGTGATGAATCCGGTATCGTTGTTGATGATGTTTCAGCGGTAGCCTCAAACCTCGCTGTGTACGGCTGTAACTCAATTGGTATGATGCCACCGCCTGCACTAAAAAGTATTGCACACGACGCTTACATTGCGTTATTCGTGGCCAATCCTATTCAACGAGTAAGCAACCCATACATGCCAAACGGCACCGGGTGCTCAACTGGCGCATGGACTCCGGCGTATCAGTCCAGTGAAGATTACATCGACGTAGAAAACAACGGCCAACTTGGCGATCTAACAGAATAGAAAAAGCCCTCGCGATTGAGGGCTTTGATTTACATTGCAATGCTTGCTAAATATCCGGTTAAGTACGTCAAAGCAATTCTAATTGTCTTTTCAAAAATCAATATTAACAACTCAGTTTCATCTTTACCCCTAAGCGGAGTAAAAATACTCATTACCGCAATTATGCCAATAGCTTGAGGAATGATAATTGGCGCAACCCCAAGCGGAGATATGAACCAACCCCACATATCAACAAGGCAGACAGCAGTTACAATTAACAATACTATTTCAAAGAAAATACAAACCAAAGCTTTCATCACAACTCCTCAAACTTATGTACATCACCCAAAGGACAGCGAACCGTTGTCACTGCTGCGCAACTCTCTTTACCAATAATCAATGAACCATCAACACCAGCCTGAAATCGCCCAGCCGCACTAGCGTGTGATGCATGAGTCATTAAAACCGTGTAAAGCACATTACCTTTACTATCGCTTGTTGTTCTTTTTACGTTAGCCATAAACCCACTCACTTACGCTTATATTTACCGTCAGCATTAAAGCGGCGCGTGCTATTCCCAGTAGATACCAAATCATAAACCACGCCTCCATATACTCGCTTAGTTTCTCTTAGTCTCACCTAAATCTCTCCCATTGAATAGTTAATGTCGTGCACTTCTGCAAAGTAATCTAGTAAATCCTCTACCTGCAAAGTTTCGACGTCTGTGTGTCTGTTAACGAATATCAGCAAGTCTTTTGCCTGCGCATCCGTTGGTTTTTTAAAGCTAAGTAGCGACTGCATACACTCAAAAGCACCAGGATAACAATGCGGGTTATCGTCTGGAATGCTGCGACATGCTGAGTGACGAATAGCCACATCCTGACATGCGTTTAGTTTTGGCAATACGCTGTTGAATAGCATTACTAGGTTCATAGTTACCTCAGAATAAAAAGCCCCAAAGCTACGGTTAGTGCAAACAGAACCCTTATATGTTGCGTTGGGGCGAAAAGTAAAATCAATAAAGCCGCCTTGCACACGGCTTGATGATTGCACTATTTATTAAGCTTTTTCACCTCGTTTTTTAGCGAGTCAATCGACATACAAACAAATGCAGTAGCTATAAATAACATTCCAGTTAATAAGCCTCCATCTCCCCAGATTAAACTTACCGCGATGTGTGCAATGGCGATTAATACGCAAATAATTGAGTTCATTTCTTTTCCCTTTGTTAGTTATCGACCCGTTGCCGATGAGTGAATATTAAGACTGGTTAATTCAGAATGCAATAGTTTTTTAATAAATATTTTTTCTATTGCTTTTCATATTACTTGTGTGTACTATTCATCAAAACAAAGGAGATTAACGTGTCAATCAAGAAGCAATTTAAACAACAGCAAGTATGGGACGAGACAGCAGAGATGCTGGATGCGCTAAAGGATATCTACAACGAGCGTCAAGCTAAGGAGTACGGCACAAAGGCAAAGGTGGTGAGCAAGGCGGCAATTATCCACAACCTAGTAATGATGAAGCTCAGGGAAGAGTTGGCGGTAAATAAAGAGACCAACTAACCAAACCTTGTAAGGGGTAATTATGTTTTTAGAGATGAACGACAACGAGCAAGACAAGCTTTTCTATCCAAAGGCTATGAAGTTGCAGAGTAACGACCAATTCAACCTGGTTGTTACTCTGTACGCAAACACAGAGCGCCGATTAGATTCAGCTTACCTGATGCATTCACTGGGTCTAACTCAAAAGCCACAGCTAAACAGTTTAATCACACAACTTCGCAGGCATGGCTTTGATATCCACTACAACACTGAAGGCTTTAAGCTGGTAGACATTATCTACAAAGAAAAGCCTAAGCCAAAAACTCAGTGCTTTAAGCCTCAAATTAACCCGCTACTAAGCCAGGTATTCCGATGAGCATTAAAAAACTCACAACGTGGAAGGTAAGGCAAGGTGCTGGCGTTAACATGGGCAAACACCTTTCCAGAGTTCCACTAAAAATCCGCTTTGCATACATAGCAATTGAGATAGACAAGATAAGAGAGAGATTGGGTAAATGAACTACGAAGAAATGAGCGATTACGAAATCAATAAAGAAGTTTCAAAATATTGGGATGTAATTTCAAAACATTTAGATTTAGAGGATACGGAGATTACATTCAACGATGAAAATGAAACTGTTTACGTTATAGCTGAAAATGGGGTGTTTGAATGGCTTCCTGTTACATACTTTGATCCTTGTAAAAATCCAAATGACGCATGGCCGATTATTGTCGACAATGGCATTAACCTAAATCGCAGCTCCCTGCAAATGGATGGTTATACATGGCAGGCTGGCAAAGATTTTAAAACTCAAAGCCGCGACAAAAACCCACTACGCGCAGCAATGATTTACTTCCTAAAGATGAAGGTTGCAGAGAAATGAGCATAGCAAGACACTCAAGCACCACTGAAGGCAACTTTCGCCGTGGTGTACAGAAAGACAAATCTTTGGCATCAGCAATCAAGCTCAGGGAAGAGAAGCGCCGCATCATAGATGAAGCAGACAAGTTCTCTAAATTAGTAATGGAGATGGTTTTATGATTAAGGTTGGATCATTCATCATAACTAGGGCAACGAGAGTTAAATCAAGAAACAAAAAGCGGAAAAGCTATCGAATGCACGAAGCACAAAAGTGGATTGCAATAGTTAAGAATAACCAATAGAGGAAAGAGAGATGTACGCTGAAGAAATGAACGAGAAAGAATCAAAGCAATTTAAAATCCTAAAGCAAATGTATGATTTTAACGTCGAGCTTATGAGTTTAAGTGAAGAGGAGTTGAAAATATTTTGCGCAAACAATGCAAAACTGATTCAAAAACTCAAGGACGCTCTTAGTTATTAACCCCATTTGCACAGCCCCGATTGTTGTCATATAATCGGGGTGTTGATTTAAGGGTGAGAGCTTAGAGAGACAAATTAGAAGGTTTAGTAAGATACTTGATTGGTTGCCTAAGAATAACCATCTCTCTCACCGAGTATCTTAACTAAGCCTTTTTTTATGCCTATCACTTTTACCCTTCTAATCTACCTTTCTACAGGTGGGAATAACTATAACCGTGGCTGTATATCGTATCTAACCCGTTACCATTGGACTTAACAAAGCGGGGCTCTGAGAGTTGTTAAACTAAACGCACACAGCAAAGTGTTCTCATATTTAGTTTAGCGGTGGCATAGGGTGTTAAGGTGCTTGTTAGAGCATAGATGCCACAGTCAATCAAACTAACATTGGATTGATACCTTAATGGCTCCGTCAGTCATATCAGGTAAATACTAAGTTGATTAAGTTCTTCTTAGGGAGAGATTTACCTTTTATTCACCATCAGTCATATACAGAAGGATTAACATGGCAAAGTGTTATGTTTACATCATAAAGTGTTGCAACGGAAAAAATTATCCAATCAAAATCGGCGTAGCAGATAATCCAGAAAAGAGATTGTCCGAGTTACAGACTGGAAGCCCTTATGGTCTAGCTTTGATTTCTAAGTTTGAAATGCCAAGCAGAGAGGCAGCTTATGATCTTGAGTGCTGGCTACATAAAAGATTTAAATCTGCAAGAATGTCCGGTGAGTGGTTTAGGTCTAAAGGTTGCAATTTAAAGGCTGCTTTCTTGGATTGGAACTCATTCTCAAAAGTAAAGGCAGTAAAAGAAAATTCATACAAACACCAAAACAAAGAAAGCGAACTAAGAGAGGCAATTGGCAGGCTAAAGAGTGAAAATAAGTCGTTAAGGCTAAAACTAAAAAGAGCATATCAAGATATGGATGAGTATCTTGACGGTGAAATAAGCATAGACATTTAGCCATGCATGAAACTTGATTAACCAACAGCCTCGCAACTAGCGGGGTTTTTCTATACTTACCTCATGAACAAGATAGAAAGACTCCTCCTAATATTCTGCACACTGGCGGTCATTAGCATCATAAGTGACTTGCTCTGTCTATTTGGCTAAAATAAACCCATACAAGAGGGGTTATTATGCCAACAATCGACTTACCACTAGTAAAGGGCTCCGGTGTTTCCAAGAATGCCAAGTACATCGACAGACGAACTGTCAACCTTTACACCATCCCACGCGACACGGGTAACGACTCGTATTACCTTCGTTCGTTCCCTGGGCTAACTCAATCCAGCATTGCTAAGGGCATTTCCTACGCTGTCGAGTACAACGACGTAAAGCATAAAGAATACCGCTTAATTGGCTCTGAGCTTTACGAAGACGGCGTTAGCGTTCAAGACGGCCTATCACCTAAATTAGCCAACACTTGCCACACAGCAAGCAATCAGGCGTTTGTATCTGGCGGTAAAATCAAATACTGGAAAGAGGGCAAGCTGTACGAGTTAGAAAACTGGAAAGAAGGGGAGAACTTCGTTAACTATCCGGATTTTAAATTCATCGTTAAGTTCGTTACGGAAAGTCGCGTTACCATTCCAGAATTTCTGCCAAAGGGTGACTTTTATTTGACGGCAGACATGGACACAAACAAAATATCCGGTAACTCAACCATTTTATATGGCAGTGGTAAACCTGCCGACTCTGACAAGCTTTGCAAGTACGAGCTTAAACTCGACAGGTCAACAGGTAAGATTGTTGAAAATAAGATTGTAGATGGCGTAGGTTCATTAAGAGAAGTTACTGATTACGTTTACGGCGGCTTCCAGTTAAACGCCTTACTCAACAACGCTGTTACTGTAGATGGTGAAGAGTTCTATATTCCGATAACCATAATCGGCTCTGAGAATGGCATCTCCGGCGGTGTGGTTGGATTCATAGAAGAGATTCGCTTTACGTCAGCTTCTGGCGGCTCAGCAAGACAGGGATACAGCTTCATTAAAAAGGTTCCGCAGCCTGATGGCGAAAAGCCAGAAACACCGACTGATAAAAAAATCGTGAACATGTTCGATGAAAACCAGTTTGCTGAACTTGACTACTCTATGGTGTGGGAAGACTACAAAGAACAAGATGAGCCAACAAAGAGCGCCCCGACAAACTACACGCTTAATGAGTTTATTGACGTTGACCGCTTTGGCTCTAGATTTGTTTGCCTAACGAAAGATAACTTTATCGCCACGGCTATATCAATTGGTGCTAACGGTGACAAAGACACAGATGTTGAGCATAGGCCTGACTTTGCTGGTGGTCTAATCGTTCAGCGCAGCGACCCAGACGAAAACAAGGCGATTCGAGCATATCAAGGCAAATACGTCGCTGTGTTCGGGCGTAACACTGTTGAATACTTCGTGCTTAGTGGTGATGTTAATTCCGTATTTAAACCGGTGCCAAATCTAACCACGCCGGCGGGAATCGTGGCAACGGGCGCGGTATGTCACTTCATGGGGGTTTTTGCGGGTATTGGCTCCACTAAAGGCGGATCGCTTCAAGTTATGCTTTTTCAACAAGGTAGCCATAAGCCAATATCCACCGAGGACATTGATCGAGTACTGATGAGCTATAAAGAGTCAGAGCTAAGTGATGTTCTGGTCGAGTCTTTCTTGAGGGAGGGAAGGCAATTTCTAGTTATCCACCTACCTAATGAAACCTTGCTTTATGACGGTTCGACGGGTAACTGGTCTGACTTATCCACAGGTTATGGAGATAACCGAGGAGCATACCAAGGGCGTCACTTTATCTATAACCCTAAGCTTGGGTTTACTTGCCATGCTGGTGAATCCATTTCGACTTTGGATGATTCCATTTCATCACAGAACGGACAGATTCAAGAGTTCATAGCTTACACCCCGATGATTGAGGCGGTAAAAGGTCGAGGTATGACCCCTATGTTTGGCCTAGCATTCGAAACGATATACGGACACGTCAACCGCATTCAAGTGGCGAACATTGGTGCTAGCTTTGATGGTTACGCATACATGGACCATATAAGGTACGAGTACAACAAGCCGCAAGAGTACGTGAATAAAGTTGTGGTTGATTCACTTGGTGCCGTTCAGCATAACATCGCTTTCAGGCTTTCCGTGATGTCTACGGACCCTGTTGCACTTTCTAGCTTTAGCGTGAGGATTGGCCAATGAGTACAGAATGGGCAGACATACACATCAGCAGCTTACCCCCGGAGTGGGGTTTGCTAGTTCAGCAAAACTACCTAGCACAGCTTGAGGCAACGAAGGTTGCGGGTGATGAGGCTAGCGAGGCAAACGGAACCGCCAACGCGACAAGAGAGTTAATTGATGCTAACAGCCAGAAGATTGAGCAGATTAGTGAAACTTTAGTCGGACAGGAAGACGCGATAAATCAGAGTGACGCCAATTCCCGCTCTGCACTCAGAAAGGCTAACGAGGCAATAAGCGCATCAGAAACCAACGCGCAAAACCTTTCTGCTCACACGTCAAGTAAAACGCAACACGGTGCGAGTGGTGATATTGTAGGTAACGAGAATTTCGCTCAAGCTGCAATTGGCGGGGTAGTACTTCTTGCAAGCAAGGTGGACGAGCTAACACAAAATACGGTTAGCGTTGCAAATGCACCGGCAGAATACAGCCAAGAGCACGCCCAATCACTCGTTACAGCCATTAATTCGCTGGCATCAAAGCAGAATGATATAATTGGAAAGATAAATGAAATTATCCAGTCACAGCAAAATGCTAAACAAATGCAGTCTGACTCCTAAGTGGGGTGAAAACTGGCTCCCGTTCCGGTTCTTCTTTGGTGAAGGATGGACGATAGCGACAATCAATCGCGGTATAGTTGGTCGTGAAATTCACGTTATGTCGTCTGTACCACTGAGAAAGAAAGCTATCGAGATAATGGATTCGTTTGGTTGTGATTGGATTACGACGATTGATGAGGACAACGTTAAGGCCCATAATTTAGCTATCAAATGCGGCTTTGAGGTTGTTGGGTATAGACGCATAAGGCGACTAGATAACGGCAGCTTTGAGGCGGTCAACTTATACAAGAGGTTAAAATAATGGGATTTGTCGGAGATATTGTCGGGGATATTACAGGCTCCAATAAGGCAGCAAAAGCTCAAGAGAAAGCAGCTAGAGAATCTATTGCAATGAGCGAAAATCAGTTTGGCCAAATGGTTGACCTGCTTAATCCATACAATCAAGCGGGTATGTCTTCACTTGCTAACTTAATGACAACCCCGGCGTTCAATGCAGACCAAGCGGCAGCTGACTATCTAAACTCAGGTCGTTACGCAATGAGTGAAGAAGCGCTCAATAGAAGCCTAGCCACTCAGGCTGAAGCGGCTGGCGTTGGTGGTTCTGCAATGTCTAACGCAATGGCTAATGCGATTCCTAACCTAATCAATCAAGAGGTAGGCGCGCAATATGGCCAGTACATGGACAATCTAAACAAGAATATGAACCTAATTAATATGGGACAAAACTCAGCAGCAATGACAGGCAACGCCGGAATGAATATGGCCTCTAATGTTGCACAGCAATACGGCAATATTGGTCAAGCTCAGGCGATGGGTGCAATGGCTCCCTTCCAGTCAATCATGGCTATGGCTAACACAGGTGCTAAAGCGTTCGGTGGAGGTATGTTTTAATGCAAGTTTTTAACTATGGCGGTATGGCTGCCGATGCTATCAACAAGTTTGGCGATTCTTTAGGCAACGCCCTAGCAATGCGCGAACAGAGAAACGCAATGCAGCAGCAACAGGATGCACTAAAGCAAGCATCTCAACTTTATTCAACCGGAACGCCGGACGAGATTGCGCAGTTTTCTATCCAAAACCCGCAAGCAGGTGAATTGCTTTCTCGACAGTTGGCATTTAAAAACGATGCCACACGTAAAAATATGATGGATTCAATGCAGCAAATCCTACTTGACCCATCACAAACTGAGTCGATTTTAACTAATCGAATCAAGATGATTCAAGAGCAGGGCGGCGACCCATCACAAACAATGGCAGAGCTAGAGAAGTTTCGAGCTAACCCAGAAGGCTACGAGCAGAAGGTTGAGCGAGCTTATGCAATGATGGATCCGAAAGGGTATAGCGCTTACCGCGCATCAATGCCGCAACAACCAGAGCAAATGTCTCCTTATCAAAAAGCTCAGATTGAAGGAAAGAACCAAGACCGCGAACTTAGACGTCAAGAGATTGAGCTAAGACGCCTAGAGTCAGAGCAGAAACGAGCTAAGACATCTCAAGAGCAAGAGGCTAAATCACAGCAGATTGAGCAGAAGAAGAAAGAGATTGAGGAGTCAAAGGCTCAAGATAAGCAAGCTCTTAACGATAAAATCTTCCTTGCTAAAAACAACGCTGAGCAAGTTAAAAACCTACTGAACAACCAAGATTTCATTGATGACCTGACTGGTATTTCAGGGGTTGCGCAAGGCTTTGGTGTTAGACCATCTCAGGATGCAAGGGACGCTCAAATCATCCTTGATAACATCGTATCTAGCGAAACGCTTAATAACCTTGGAGTTATGAAGGGACCGTTAACCGATAAAGACGTTGAGATTATCCGCTCAGCATCCACAAGGCTTCGTGAAGGTATGAGTGAAAAAGCAATGAAAGCAGAGCTCAAAAAGATGCTTTCAGCTTATGACCGTGTAATTAACAACTACCAGAAAGAAGCAAATCGAAAGGGCTATAAGCAAGAGTCAGAGAATCTAAGTGACGCTCAACTATTGGATATGTACTAATGGCATACACAAACGAACAATTAATGCAGAAGCTAAGAAACGCTCACAACGCTGGCGACACATACGCCGCCAAGCGTTTTGCTGAGATGATTCGAGCTAATGAAAAACCAGCAGAGCCAGAGCAGGAAAAGAGTCTGATTCAATCCGCTTCGGATATGGTTACTGGTGCCGATCGCGAAACAGAACAGTCAATGAGCACTGAGGAATTTGATCAGGGTAAATTAGCCCTTTTAGCTTCGGGTCTTAACCCTAACATGCAACTAGGTGAGATACTTGCAAACCCAAAAGCTCTAGAGCAATTGCAAAATTCTAGAAAGTCTAAGTTACTTAGCGGAGACTTTAAGGGGTTCCTTAGTGATGCTCTAGGTCAATTTGTAACGCCGTTAACAACGAGCGAAGATGAGACCGCAAAGATCTCTCAATCTAGAATGCCAAACCTGCAAAGAACGAAAGACGAAAAGGGAAATGAATACCTAATTAACCCAGACTCCGGATATTCTTTAGCATTAAACAAGCCCGGCTTCTCAGCTAGAGATGCTGTAAATATTGGCGCTAATGCTGCCGCTTTTGCAACCGGTGGAACAGCCTCAACAATTCCAAGAGCAATTGCTAAAGATGCGTTAATTCAATCAGGAATTGAAGGTGCTCAGGCTGCTTCTGGTGGTGAGTTTAGCCCTGAAGAGGTCGCGCTTGCTGGTGTTATTGGCGGTGGTGGTAAGCTAGCAGAAAATGCAATCGGCGGCGCGTACCGCTTAGCTACTGGTAAAATGTCAGACGATGCGGCCAAACAGATTGCTGACATTGAGGCGCAAGGTCTTAAGGCAAGAACTCAAGACGTTGTTCAACCTGAAACCCTACCGGGAAAGATGGCGGCTAACGTTGGCGAGCTTAACCCATTAACGGCAGGTCAACAGGCGGCGCAGCAGAGAACTCGACAAGATGTAGCGGAAACCTTTGTCGATAAGTTCACACCTTCCTACAATGAAATTAAATCCAGCATCACTGGAAAACGTAAGCGAATCGAAACGGCAGCGGTAAACGCAATGGATAACGCTTTATCAAAGGCATCCGGCGCAACATTGTCAAAGCAAAATACCGTTGATGCTATCGAGTCGGAGATTAAACGCCTAACCGAACTACCTAACGGCCAACCTCGCGCTGTTGTTGATGAGTCGTCCGTGAACACGCTAACCGATTACCTAGCAGACGTTCAAAATGCATCTAACGTCACCGACTTGCGCGACCTTAGAACTGCATTCCGTGACGACCTGTCACCTAAGTTTGGCGAGAAATCCAACCGTAAAGATGCAGCAATCAAACGAGTTTACGGAGCCATGACTCGAGATATGGATGAAACCGTTAAATCAGCAGTAACGCCGCGCGAATTTGCGCAGTACAAGCGAGGTAATGCGGTTTATGGGCGCGAAGCTGAGAAGTTAAAGAAAGGCCGCATCAAAAAAGTTCTACAAGCTGGTGACGACTTGAGCCCAGAGCAGATTGATCGCAACCTGCTATCTAAGGATAGCTACGTCCGAGGTCAGCTTTTCAACTCACTTGATTCTACCGGCAGGGACAACGCAAGGGCGGCGATTATCCGCAAGCTTGCTGATGATGCTAGCCGTGGTGGTGAATTGTCGGTGAATATGTTCTTGAAGAAACTTAGGGACAACGATAAGGCATTACAGACATTCTTTAGAGGGCGTGAACGTAAAGAGCTAGAAGGTTTACGCAACGCACTAGAAGCAACGCGAAGCGCTCAGGATGCAGCGGTTAACCCGCCTACAGGTCAAAGGCTTGCTCCTTACTTGGTTGGTGGTGGTGCTATTGCTGACTTAGGACTGACGATTGCGGGTACTTTAGGAAGTGCAATTGGTTATAAGGCTTACCAGTCCAAGCCAGTACGTAATGCACTGCTTAAACTGGCAAACACTCCGAAAGGCTCTAGCGCTTTTGAAAAGGCATTGTCTGATTTTAATGCAGCATTACTGCCATTCATGCAAGCTCAGACGAACGTGGATTAATCTTGCTGCGGCCTTTCACTTACAAATTTAAACCCTAGAACATCGTTTTTTAGGAACTTAAATGAGTAGTAAAAGGCCGCAAACCCAAAAACAAATCCAATTTGATCGCTAAACCCACTTAGTGGTGAAAGCCAATCCTTATAACGAAACTGCTCCATTGCAACAAGTCCAATTATAGTTGCCAGTACCGATGACACTAAAAGTGTGCATATCATGTATAAAAAATCTTTAAAGCTCATAACTTCTCCTTAGTCCATTCTTGGGATTTTTTTTAACATTCAATTCTTTTAACTTCTTCAATTAAAGCTTGCTCAAATCTGAGTGAAAACATCTTAGATAGCTTCTCTTTTCTGTCTTCGTAGTTGTCTCCCATTTGAATAAATACAGTGTTAGCTCTTTGCAAGTCTATAACTGCTTTCATTTGCAGTTCACTCATGTAATCACGTACTGACTCATTTTTTTCTATTTCATGGTGAGCTTTAAACTTAGCCGCAGACATACCAAGGACTATTCTATTGATCATGTCAGCCTCATTACTGAAGTGGTACGGCTTAGGATTTTCGTGAGAATCCGCTATTGCGTCTGTCATTGGCCTAAACTCAACCTTGAGAGTTTGGCGATCTTCTAGTTGCTGTTGTTTCTCGCTGGCTTTGATTTCGCAGTCAAGAAAGTACAATCTTACCAACTGACCTTTGTCAGAGTTTTCTATCATTGCTAACTGCTTAACCATGTCTGGAGTGCAGTGATACTCTTTTTTGGTCTGAGCTCTTGATTTTGAGCTCCCCCGATTTGGGGAGCTCAAATCCTCAACAATGCAGTAATCAACATGCTCCTTGAATTTGTACTTTTCTATTCTAGCTTTTATCCAAGTTGAGAAGTCACGACCAACTCCAAGCCAATCATGAACAATACGAGCGTTGATAGCTGTAACAAATCCATTTTGCTTGGTTGCTTGAAAGGTTTTCTTTATTTCGTTGAATTGCTTTACAGGTAGGTGTTTTTTCATTTAAGAATCTCCGCTTTATGGTGAGTGCCGTATCTCTACGGCGAAAGGTGCGGGATTCATATCTCTATGAAGAAAGGTGCTTAACAAAAATATACAACAAAAATTAACGTCAGCAAAACATAATTTTACTGCTAATTTATCCAGTGCGCTTTATACTTAACTGTGCACAAGGACGTGCCTCTATGCTGAATACGTTCACGGAGAAGAACAATGACACAGATAAATAGGCTTTCTCAGATTACTGAGGTTGCAGATAATGACATCCTTCCTATATGGGACTACGACTCAAAGCGCACGCGCGGCGTTCTAGCTTCGAAAATAAAGTCCTATGCGACAGACAATGAAATCGTTAACGCTAAGATTGTTAATGACCACCTCATACTAATTACCAAGCAAGGCGACGAAATAGACGCGGGCGAGCTACCAACGTCTAGCGGTATTGATGTTGAAAACGATGGCGTTGATGTTGGCGAATTCAGCACTTTAAATTTTGGTTCAGGTTTGAATGTTGAACCTTCCTTGACAAGAGGTGTTGCTGCCACTGTTACCGCTATTCCTTCTATACCGCCAAACGTATTACTTGATGTAGCTCAGTACGGTGATATGAACTCAAGCGACTGGATTGCATTGGGCAATATTGCTTATAGCTTTGAGAATGCAAAACTTAGCGAGCTATCGAACAGCCCGGCAAATATTTATGATTATTCAAACGACCCAGAGCGAGTATTCAGCGTTATACATGGCGTTCAAACAATAAACACATACGATGGAAAGGATTACATAACAAGAACCTTCTACATCAATGAGGGAGATAGACCAAAGGGCTACACAAAAGAGGGCTATCTAGAAAATCAAACCTTCAATAATGCAACGTGGCAGCCAATCACCGGGCTTATAGTATACAAAGAAAGGCCGACAGGTGGCGATCAGGCTGTTCCTAGCGCGTTTTTGAGGCTTGGCGGCGGTATAAAGGCAGTATTCAGCGGAGAGGAAACGGAGATTGTTGCCGTAGCTCCGTTTAGTGACGTTGTTGAGATATACGAAAACAAGGTCGTAACAGACCCAGAAGATAATCGAACCTACGTTTATGAAAGTTCTGATGTTGGTGATGACCATGAGTTTTGGCTAAACCTTGACGCTTCAGACGTTGTTGACGGTTACACGATAACAATCAACGTTGCGCCTTTATCAAGAAGCTCACTAACAATATACACAGGCAAAGATAAGCAGAAGTTTTCATCAATAATTCCATCAAGCACCATTGTGTTTAAAAAGCTACCTGGTGGAACGAAATTCACGCCATTTAAATCTGGCGGGACGTCTTTTTGTCAGCTTGCTTCTGTTTACTGCAACCTTTCTATTGATGAATGGAAGGACTTGCCGATCAACTCATATTTTGTAACCAAGGGCACATTTGCAGGCTTTGGTGATGACGTAGACGGTAAGCAAGGCCAACTATTTGCTGAGCTAATAAATACAGATATCGCAGGCAATGAAAACGCATTAATAGACCATAGATACACAATACAAAGTGACGACCCAACAATTAATGGTCGTGTATATCAAAAGGTTTGTCGTGTTAAGTCAGAATTCGCAAATGCGCCATTAGTTAGGATTTCAGGATACGGCGATCCGGCTGATGGCTTTGTCATGAAAAGCGGTAAGCAAATCCACGTCACCGAAAACGCAACAATACGTCTTGATGGTGATATGACCTCTACATTCAGCGGCGCTGAACACAATATTATTCAGCCTGGCGATTCACATATCATTATAGGTAGCAACCAAGTTCCACTTGATATCCAATTCCGCAACGATGGCGGCGATGTAACGCTACAGCGTGCAGGAACAACGCATACATTTGCGTATGAAGACAACACAATAGAGCAAATACTTGCTGGCGATAATATTGCAATTGACGATAGTAACCCTAGATTCCCTAAGATTACCGCAACAGGTGGCGGAGGTGGCGGCGAAGACCCAAGCAAGGGCTTTACGCTAAACGATAACGCCAAGATTCGATTTGTGGATACGTCTGGGATGCTTCTGCAATATGATGGCGGCACACACACACTTCTTGATTTTGCTTATGACGGGGCAAGTGCAACGTACTTTACCCAGTTCGGCGCAATTACAACAGAGTTTCAAATCAAAACTAAAAACCGACCTAGTGTTTCGGAGAATGTCGGGGGCTTCTGGACTGTTGCCTATGATGAGGAAAACCACATCCCAATCACGGAATGGGAGCGCTCAACACAAACGAGGATTATTGCCGAAGATGAGCTATACAAATACATAGATTTCATCTTTGAGCCTTTGGGTGAAGGCCATGTATCCCATTTAGAAATACCAGCTAGAACCACATGGGAGAAAAAGTTCTATATCCCCGGCGTCAATGAAGATAAACAATATAAGTTACCAAACATCGACCACTGGAGAATGTCGTTTACCATCCCTAAAGATGACTTAGCAGCAACAGAAAATCATAAGCTGCGTTTAACATCGAGTGATGGCCTTACAAACTTTGATCAAGATGGTCACGATGTTATTACGGCTTTACGCGGTAAGCGATGGGTGGCTTTTTGGGCTAGGCCTAAAGAATCCGCCCCTTCTGGTTGGGCTGGCTATGTAATGAAGTTCAGCCCAGATGATGAGTCTGACTTTATCCCGTATTCAACCTACCAAGCTCAGGGTGACGTTGCTTACACTGGTATCCCTAGCAACCAAGAGACGCGCATAATTGACGGTGTTGGTTATATTGAGATAGATAGACAATCACCTGTTGTAACTAGTGATGACTCAACTGATAGTCTCGTATTGATTCAGATTAACGCTGCTGAGACAGATAGCTCACTTGCTACTGTTCGAAAAGTTTCACAAGGGACACTGGCAAGCGGCTTCTCCTTGTGTCAAGACGGAACAGCTAAAAACACGCAAATCATTCAGATTGCTTCAGGAACTTACACTCTAGAGCAGATGAGCTTTGCCGTTACTGCTAGCGTTGGTGACGGTGTATATGTTGGTGAAGATGGAAAGTTAACACTTACTGTTACAGACTTCCAAGCTGGTTGGGTTATCGATGGCGGCGTGGTAATAGATATTGATATCTATAACCGAAATGTTAACAACTCTACAGTTGATACTTTTGACGTGTTAACCACTAGAGTGCTTAAGGTTCACGAGGGGCCAGACGCACCAGAAACATTTACTCAGGTTGCAATTGACGGCAACAAAAACACCAACATTCATGCTGTAGGCGATACGCACTACTACAGAAAAGACCCTGAAACTGGCGACCTAACAGAAATTTATCAGATTGATAGCACTAACCGCTTTGTTGTTAAGACGAAAATAAAAACACCAGTAATTACTAACCTAAGCTCAGGATCGACAAATTCCAACTCGGAAAATTCAGCCTACATTGATTTAAGCAAAGAGAACAAAGTAAATATCGGCGCTTATGAAAGTGTGAACATTACTGTAGCTGGTGAAAAGATAAGGTTCGGGCAAGGCGCAATTTCATTTGATGACATAGGTGACGGTTACATCCGAAACCTTGGCTTTATGTCCCGCAACTCATCAAACGATAACAACAGCATTACGTTGGGTGATGGTTCTAATACATATAAAAGCAATACCCATACATTTAGAGACAACCTAAATAATGAGGAGTTGGTTAACTTCACCACTGAAGGTCAGAACCTCAAAAACAAAAACTTGAAACACGTTCGTCATGTTGTTGGTAACACTCCTACATCAATGTTCGTTGCCAACGTCGGATTAATTAAGCGTGATGACGGAGACAACAACAAAGACGTTATTGATTTTTCTACCGACTCAATAAACATCAAGTCAAAAAAGGTTGAGTTTAACGACGATACAGGCGCTAGACGTTTAACCATTGAGAATCACAAAGCAGACTGGCATAGCTGTCAACTTAATAATGTAGCTGATGGCGTGGCAGATAACGATGCCGCAACAGTCGGGCAACTTAATGCTGTTGGCGGTGGTGGTATTCCATACCTTAGAAAGTTTGATTCTCAAGGTGGCACTATTTATGCGCATTCTTACCCAGAAGGAAGGGTTCAAGCATGGATTAACTATAAGGGCAATGGCTCAAGCGATGTAAGTATTGACTCAATGAGACCAATCTCTGAGGGTCAAACTGGTCAAATGTATGACATGATCGCGCTCGATAACCAATCCCAAAACGTTTGTAAGCTTAGATTGTTCTATGAGAATAGCGGCCAAACAGTATTACGAATCATGCCGGGTGAGGTTGTTCAATGCTGGACTAGTCGAGAGTTCAAGCGATGGAAGTGGCAATTCGGCACTGAATCGAGCCCTACTGGTAGCACATCACTTGCCATTGAAGAGAACAACGACGAGATTATCACACCTAATAAGGGCGAACAGTTCCAGCTAATCGACCCAGAAAAAACGGCGAGCTACGGCAATGCAAATAAAAACGTCACGTACTTTGCGCCATCGGTTGGTACTCAGTCAGAAACGTTATTGAGTAAGCTGGATTACGGTAAGGTTTTTGCTATTCACGAAGAGGTAAACACTACTAAGCTAATCATGTTCATTCATGAGTCTTTAGTTGCTGAGATTTACAATCGAGACTTAACAGACGTTAACGAACTTACCATGCTATTTACCGGCAATTCACGTGGTCGATTAGGTAAATCAAACCAAACGGCGGCGGCACAGTTTGCTATTAACTGGAACGGCGAGCTAATACCGGCAGACGATGACCCTAACGAGCCAAACCCTACGCACTGGGTGGCGCCTGACGACTCAGTTACAGAAACATGGTCAAACTCTGTTAAGTCGGTTTGTTACTCATCCGGCATTCTCGCCAACCGTGGCAGCGCAATGCTTAAACGTGGTGATGTTATATATTCTAAACCTGATTCTGTCACCCATGACGATGACGCGATAACAGAAACGCCTAAGCATATGAGCAGGTCATTGAGTGACAGCGGAGAAACAGCAACGATAGTTTACGACGATAACTCAGAGTTTTTCGTCATGCCTATTATTGCTGGTG
>VTLG01004363.1_pt1 | contig 23812 bp, 24 predicted proteins | sample 4694571 | NCBI WGS metagenome assembly VTLG01 (sample SAMN12604809, study PRJNA352737) | marine metagenome | biome: ENVO:00000447; feature: ENVO:00000209|ENVO:00000569|ENVO:01000036; material: ENVO:00002151; isolation source: viral sequences binned using virsorter ...
AAAGGTTTCAGGATAAGAAATTTATTTGGTCCTGGAGGAAAATATAAAAAATTGGAACCAATTCCAAAACCAAATACACAGGCAAAACTCAATAAAGATGATAAGATAGATGCTTTATATAAGGATAAAACCAATCCTAAAAAACCACCTGATAAACCTATTGACCCTTACGCAATACCAGTTAAAAAAGCATGAAGACTTTTAAACAGTTTATAGAAAATTACTCTGTTGGTGGTGGTTTAACACCTAAACAAATGTTAGGTCCTGGTACTCAGTGGTTTAGAACTCCTGCTGAAAAAATGAAAGAAAATCAAAGATTTATAAGAGTTGCTCCAGGATTTATTCCAAATTGGTTACAAGCAAAAAAATCCAAATCAGTTAAAAAAGCATGATACCAGTTGAAGGACATAAAGACCTATTTCGTGATGAAAATACAGGTGCTATATTGAGTGTTGATAGTAATGCTTATAGTTCTTATGTTTCTGCTAGAAACAAGAAGAGTGATGAGAGAGCAGAATTGGATAGAATGAAAGAAGATATTAATGAAATTAAACAATTGCTTAAAAATTTAACTAACCAGATAACATAGAAACATATAAATAAATATATAGATTCTGAATTGGTTACATAAATGGCAGACATTAAGGTAAGAGTTGGGCAACATAATGCAGTGAAGGTTGTTTCCTCACTTGCTGGTGCTCAGGGATTATCTCTTGCTGAACTCAGCGATGTTAATGCCTCGACTCTGTTGAATGGAATGGTCTTAGTTTATAATTCAGCAACTCAAAAATGGGATGCTACTAATGAATTAACACCTGGAACGGAACAAAATTTAAACATTAACGGGGGAAATTTTTAAATGGCTAGTATTATCAGGATCAAACGATCCTCTGGAACCGATAAACCTGCCAGCCTCAATTGGGGTGAAATGGCCTATGTTACAGGTATTGGTAGTTACGGTGGCATAAATCAATATAAAGATAGAATATATATTGGTGATGATGGAAATAATGTACATTCAATAGGTGGTCAGTTTTACACCTCTATGATGGAACACGCAGCAGGTGCTGTTGCTGGTGTTCAAAATACAAGAAATACTGATGGTGGTATTGTTGCCATCATGGACAATCAAAGAAAGGTTGACCAATGGAACGTAGATAACATACGAATAGATCTTAATACAATATCATCAACCAATGTGGATGGTGATGTTATATTTGATACCAATGGTAATGGGCATGTTAATGTTGTAGATGATACTTATCTATCATTTGGTACTGATAAAGATGCTAAAATAGAATATGATGAGAATGGAGATGATAATGTAAAGGTAACTGGTGCTTCGTGGGAATTTGATACTAGTGTTAAAATTACTGGTAGATCTAAGTTTGGATGTGTTGGAATAAGTTCTAATGTTATTGAAACAGAAGCAGGATGTGGAGATCTTCTGTTTATTGACCCATATCCAGATGGATTGAGTAATGAAGGTACTGTTGTTATAAAAGGTAGTTTACAGGTAGATGGAACAACAACATCTGTAAACTCTACAACATCAACTCTAAATGACCCTATTTTACACTTAGGTGATCTTACTAGTGAAAGAACAGTAACACAACCTGTTGTTACTGGTATTAGTACAATTACTTTAGATTCTGTTATTGGTATTAATACAGGTGATGTTATTTCTGGAAGTTCTGCTTTATCAGCATCTGGTGTAGCAACAATTACTCAGTATGATACTTCCACTAGAATAGTTACTATTGATCAAACAATAGTTGCTTCTGGTATTACTACCACTACACAGTTAACTATTACTCACGCATACGATACAAATACTGATCGTGGTATTTCTTTCGGATACAATACAAGCACTGGTGCTGGTAATAATAAGATGGGATTCTTTGGTTATATTGACCAAACAAATCCAGGCAGTAGTGCGGTAGAAAGATCTTGGACTTATATTCCTGATGCTAGTACTGCTAATGCTTTAGTAACTGGAACTAGAGGATTTCTTGATATTAAAGGTATCTACTATCAAACAGGTGATTATAACACCCACGGTGTTGTATATTTTGATGAGAATGGATTACAGACTTCTACTAATGCTTCTGCTAATCCAGTTAATACATCAAAACAAATATTGACTGCTGTTACTAAAATAGACATGGGTTTATCTGGTAGTGTAACAGTTAGTGTTGGTGATATTATTAGACAAGATGCCACTAATGCTTATGGTGTTGTTGAAACTGGTTTAACTGGTAATTCAATAAGTTTAGTTGGTGTTGAAGGTACATTTGATACTACTAACAATTTAAGAAAAGAAGGTAATAATGGTGCAATTGAAAACTTATCTGTAACAGCATCCTCTGTTAGTGTGATATATACTAATAAGCCTAGTTGGACTTCTACACTAGACGGGGGTACATTCTGAGTTAAATTATGCAACAACCAAATAATGGAAGTGACGTTGACGTTAATGTTTTAGTGAATTTATATCATCAAAGACTTTCTAATACATTAAATCAAAATGTTCTTTTAGAAGCAAAAATTGAAACAATGAAAAGAGATTTTGAAGAAGAGAAAACGATTCTTCTACAAGACATAGCAGAACTACAAGAACAAGTTAAATCTGCCCCTAAACCCAATAAGAAACCTACAGGTAATATAGCATCAAGATAACATGGCAAAACCAGCGAGTAGACAACAACTTATTGATTATTGCTTACGGAAGCTTGGTGCTCCTGTATTGGAAATAAATGTTGCTGATGATCAAATAGATGATCTTGTAGATGATGCCATACAACTTTTCAACGAAAGACATTTTGATGGCGTTGAAAGAATGTATCTTAAATATAAGATTACTCAAGAAGATATTGATAGAGGAACTGGAAAAAATACTGATGGAGTTGGTATTGTAACTACAACAGCAACATCCACAAATATAGCAGGTTACGGAACTACAACAAGTAGTTGGTATGAGACTTCCAATTTTTTACAAGTTCCAGATTCTGTAGTTGGTGTAGAAAAGATATTTAAATTTGATACCAGTTCAATATCTGGTGGAATGTTTAGTATAAAGTATCAGTTATTTTTAAATGATCTTTATTACTTTAATTCTGTAGAATTACTTCAGTATGCAATGACAAAATCATATCTTGAGGATATTGATTTTTTACTTACAACTGATAAGCAAGTAAGATTTAATAAGAGACAAGATAGATTATATCTGGATATTGATTGGGGTGCTGAGAGTAGAGGTAATTGGTTGATTCTTGATTGTTACAGAGCGTTAGACCCAACATCATTTACACAGGTCTATAATGATCAATGGCTTAAGTTGTATCTTACTGCTCTTATAAAGAGACAATGGGGGCAGAATTTAATTAAATTTAAAGGTGTTAAGTTACCAGGTGGTATAGAAATGAATGGTCGTGAGATATATGATGATGCTGAGAGAGAAATAGAATCACTTAGATCAAGAATGGCATCTGAATATGAATTACCACCATACGACTTTATAGGATAAAAACATGGCATTAAATCCATTTTTCCTACAAGGTGCTGCTTCTGAACAGAGGTTAACTCAAGATTTAATAAATGAACATCTTAAGATATATGGTGTAGAAGTAACTTATATTCCAAGAAAAGTTATAGGTACTGATAATGTTTGGAATGAGATAGAGTCTTCCAAGTTTGATGATAATTTTAGTATAGAAGCATATGTTAATACCTATGAGGGTTATTCTGGTGCTGGAGATGTTCTAACCAAATTTGGTATGAATATTAGAGATGAAGTTACTTTAACAATTTCAAAAGAAAGATTTGAAGATTTCATCGCACCATTTATGGCAGGTTTGGATGATGGTACTGATGATAGTGAAATGATTCTAACTTCTAGACCAAGAGAAGGTGATCTTATATATTTTCCTTTAGGGCAAAGATTGTTTGAAGTAAAGTTTGTAGAGCATGAGGATCCATTTTATCAGTTGGGAAAAAATTATGTTTATCAACTTAAATGTGAACTATTTGAACTTGAGGATGAAGTTATTGATACTTCTATTGAAGCAATAGATAGTCAAGTTGAAGATGAAGGATATATTACTACACTTAAATTGGTTGGTCTTGGAAGAACTGCTATTGCTACAGCATCATTAGCTAGTGGTTATGTTAGTGAGATATTCTTAAATAATGATGGAGCAGGGTTTACATCACCACCAGTAATTACATTTAGTCCTTCACCTGCTAATGATACTACTAGAGCAATTGGTATTTTAACTACAAGAGCTAATGTTACTTCTATAGAAAAAATCTTAGTATTAAATTCTGGTTCTGGATATGTTACTCCACCAACTATTAGTTTTAGTGGTGGAGGTGGAACTGGAGCAGCAGCAACTTGCTCTATTCAAACTGGATATAATGGAGTCGTTAGAGTTAATGTCATAGATGGTGGTGTGGGTTATGGAACAGCACCTACTGTTACTATTTCTGCTCCTGGAGCTGGAATACAAGCAACTGGTATAACATCAATTGGTCCTAGTGGTCAAAATAGAGTTGTTAAGTTTGTGTATATGGACAATCCAGGTAAAGGATATACTTCAACACCAACTGTAACTATTGCTGATCCAGAATCTATGGTTGGTGTGGGAACTTATCAATATAATGAAATTGTTAAAGGTTCTAGGTCTGGTACAACTGCTACTGTTAGAAATTGGGATGTTGATACTAAGATACTTTTAGTTGCAAATGTTGGAATTGGATCTACCGTGGCAGGATTCTTCGATGGTGAAGAAATAGTTGGACAAATATCAGGAGCGAAATATGCTACTGCTTCTTACAATTCTGATGATGCTAATGATAAATATAGTGATGGCGATGAGTTTGAATTTCAAGCTGATCAAATTATTGATTTTACAGAATCTAATCCCTTTGGTGTAGTCTGATGTTTGGTACTTATTTTTATCACGAAATACTGAGAAAAACTGTTATTTCTTTTGGAACAGTCTTCAATGATATACATGTACGTCATCAGGACAATACGGGTAAAGATATTGTTGATACAAAGGTTCCTATTGCATACGGTCCTAGACAAAAGTTTTTAGCAAGATTACAGCAACAACCAGATCTTAATAAGGCAATTGCTATAAGTTTGCCAAGAATGTCTTTTGAAATGTCATCAATTACATATGACCCTTCAAGAAAATCTGGAATAACTCAAACATTTAAAGCACAGGACGGTAAGAAATTTAAAAAAGTTTTTATGCCTGTTCCTTATAATATTGGATTTGAATTAAATATACTTACAAAATTACAAGACGATTCTTTACAGATATTAGAACAAATATTACCATTTTTTCAACCAGGATTTACATTAACAGTAGATTTAGTTAATTCTATTGGAGAAAAGAGGGATATCCCTTTAATCTTAAATGGTATAGAGTATTCTGATGACTATGAAGGTAACTTTGATACTAGAAGAGCATTAATATATACATTAAGCTTTACAGCAAAAACTTACATGTTTGGTCCTATCGCAGATACTACAGATGGACTTATACGTAAGGTTCAAGTTGATTACTATTCAGATACTAACACGAGAACTGCTAATCGTGAAATGCGGTATAGAGTAGAATCAACTGCTAAAAAAGATTACAATGATGACCAGGTTATTGATGCTGCTGACAACATGCTAATAGAACCAGGTGATGATTTTGGCTTCACAGAAACTAGGGAATTTTTTGGTGATTCTAAAGAGTACAGTCCTACCCGTAAAGTAGACATTTAATCATGAAAGATAATTATGACGATTTGAATGATACATTTAACACTGAAATAGAAGTTCAGCAAGTTAATGAGGGTGGTTGTGTCCGAAGAAAGGATACGTTGCCCGATATTACTGATGATGCAGAAAAGGATTATAAGTACGCAAGAGCACAATTATATTCATTAATAGAAAAAGGTCAGGAAACTCTAAATGGAGTTATGGAACTTGCTGGTGAAAGTGCTAGTCCAAGAGCATATGAAGTTGCTGGACAAGTATTAAAATCAACTGCTGATATTACAGATAAATTAGCAGATCTTCAGAAGAAAATGAAAGATTTGGATCAAGATAAACCTAAAGGTCCAAGTAACGTTACAAATAACGCACTGTTTGTTGGTTCTACTAGTGAATTATCAAAAATGCTAAAAGAAGGTATTCTAAATAATAATAACGAAAATTAATCTGTTCAATGGACAATATAAGAGTAAAGAGTGAAACACTATCAAATTGGAGATCGGAGTTCCAGGATCAGGTTGATGAAGGTGTTGGAGCTCTTATTAAAACGGGTGTTGCAGCATATGGTCTTTATAAGGGTGGTCAGTGGTTAAAGAAGAAAGGTGATGAAGCACTTGAGAACGCAAGAGAGAAGAGTAAAATAGGTGGTGAGTATAGAAGGAAACAAATTGAGAAAAACACTGGTGTAAAATTAGAACAAATAGAGGGTGGTATAAGCGTACAGAATTATGCTGATGGCGTTCAGTTTACTGAGATAGAGACTGTAGATATAATCAAGGCAAAACCACTTAGAGAGTACAAGAATATTGGTCCAGCAAGAGTAAGTCCTGAAGCTATTGATAAACCAGAAAGTGAGATTGGTAAAGGTGATAATACTATATTGCCCGAAAGAAAGCCAAAAGGTGGTAAAACTAAAGAGATAAGAATTCCTCTGTCCACAAATGAAGAATTAACAAAAATGGGAAAGAAGGATTTACTTTATAGACCTGAAACAGATAATGAAGGAAATATTATACCTCCAAAAAAGAGTGATTTACTTTACAGACCTAAGACAGATAAAGATGGTAATATCATACCTCCTAAAAAGGTTCCAATGAGTGATCATTATGATTGGAGAAATGAATTAGGTTTTGATGAAGGTAATAGAACCAAATGTCACGGAGTAGCTATAGGTGGATCTGGTAATAGGAAAGATATATCTAAAGGACCAAATGAACCTTGTCCTGTAGATTATAGGTATCTTGTAAAGAATGATAAAAAGAAAGAAACAGTTGCTGCTTCCTTTGAGGCAGATCTTGAAAATTTAATTATAGAAATATTTGAACATGATATTAATGAATTGCATAAAAATGGATTTACTTATCAAGAAGTTGCAGAGTTTTATGAAATAGAGCAAGACTTATCTGAAGGTTGGGGTAATGTTCTCTGGCAAGGTGGTAAGTTTTTAGCAACAAAAGTTGCTCCAACGGTATTAAAAGCGACTGGTGATTATATTAAAAAAAGATCAGTAAAAGATGTAAGAAAAGTTGTACAATTTGCTAGAAACCCTAAAAATTGGGCAAGAGCAAATAAAGATATTGATAAAGTTGGTAGGTTTATAGGAGAACTTCCTGCACGTACATATGCTGGTATTCAGGCAGTAAATCAAAAATTAATACAACCAGCAAAAAATGTAGTTGGTAATATTAAAGCAGCTAAAAGAGGTGGAGATCTTGCGGTAATTAGACAGCAAATTAAAGGTAATATTGCAACTAATAATCCAAAAATATTGTCTGCTGCTGATAAATTCACTAAATCTAAGAATAAAATCAAAGCACCTAAGTGGGATGCGACTGTTCCTGCGGTAAGATCAACGTCATCTACAACTTCAACTAAAAGATTAACTAGTTCTAGACCACATTTAGATCATCCTACTAGTAAGGGTTTAACTTATCAACAGAAACAAGCTAAAGCAACTAATATTATTGCTAATATAAGAAGAAAGACTCCAAAGCAAATAGAGGCAGACAAAATTCTATCTAGAATGAAAAATGCTATTGATAAGTCTAAAAAACCAGGAACATATTCAGCTAATGTTGATGCTGCTAAAAAAATATCAGATCCTGGAGCATTAGTAAAAACCAAAGGATCATCTATTACTAAAACACCATCCACATCTATTACTAAAACACCACCATCATCTCTGACTAGAAAAACACCTTCTGGTGCTACTAAAACACCACCTTCTGGTACTACTAGAACAACACCTTCTGGTTCATCTTATTCTCCTCGTAACATGATAAATGTTACTCCAAATACAGCTGCCACTGTTACTAAAGTTGCTGCTGGTACTGCTGCAGCAGCAGTAATTGGTAAGAATTTAGGATCAAAAGAAGGTTCAGCTGAGAATGAAACAACGAAGACTGATACCAAGACTACTGATACTAAGACTACTGATACTAAGACTACTGATACTAAGACTACTGAAACACCAAAAAGTATAACTCCAAAAAATGATAAAGAAAATAAAACAATTTCTAATACAGAAAAGAAAACAGTTGATCCTAAAAAGAATGAGATAGTTACTAAAGATAGTTCATCTACTGACGATGGTGGAAAAGCTGCTTGGTTACATAAGACTAGAAATAGTCCAGCAGCAAGATCTGGTGCTTTTACTGATGATGAACGGTGGAATACACAATTGAAACATCGTGCATGGAAAGCTAGTAGACAAAGAAAAAAAGTAAATGAAGCTGTTATGGCAATTCCTATTGGAATTGGTTTAGGTAAGACTGCTTTAAAATTAGGTGGAACAGTTCTTGCTGCTAAAGGTGGTGAAGAGATTTTAAAAAGATTACTTCAAGGTAAAGATAGACAAGATTATGATTGGGAAAAAAACCCCAAAGATGATATAGATAGGGAACTTAATACTCGTCAGAAACAGGCGAAAGATTCTGCTAAAAATAGACCTCATGATAGGGATATAGAAGCATATAGAAAAACTATCGATCCTAAAACAGGTAAAACAACTTTATCACCTGAAGATCAAATAGAAGTAATCAGAAACGCAGCAGCAAAGCATCCAGCGAATAAGAAATTGAACAAAAAACTAAACAAAAATAAAAAATAATGAAAATATTAGCTGCTGAAACAAATCTAAACGCTCCTATTAGCGTTGGTAGTGCTAGGGTTGTAAGAGTTTTTAATAGCGACTCTTCCAATCTGCTTGTAACTAGAAAGGATGAATCTGGTACTATTGTAGGAAATTTTATGGTTCCTGCAGGTGAAGTTGTGTATTGTGAAAAGGATTATACAGACACACTAGAAGGTAGTGTGAATCTTAAAGTAGCGAGGGTTGCTTTCTCGCCTATGATGTCTTTTGTAAGTCAAGATTCTACTGTACCAACATATACTCATTCAGTATCTGCTACTAATGTAGATGAAGGTGGTAATTTTACAACTACAATTACAACTACTAATGTTGCTGATGGAACTAATTTATATTGGGAGTTAACTGGTGTACAATCTGCGGATTTCTCATCAGGAGCACTAACAGGAACAGTATCTATATCAAGTAATTCTGCTACTTTCTCTCATACAGTTAGTTCAGATGTAACTACTGAAGGAACAGAAACTGCTACTATTAAAGTTTATAGTGATTCTGGAAGAAATACTCAGGTAGGTAATACCCTAACTGTTACTATTACTGATACTTCATTAACTCGTACATATAGTGTTGCAGTATCTTCTACGACTCGTGATGAGGGAGATTCTTTTACAACTACTATGACAACTACCAATACTCCTGATGGAACTGTTCTTTATTGGGAACTATCAGGAACTGGTATAGCAGCAGGTGATTTCTCTTCTGGAGCATTAACAGGATCAGGAACTATATCAAGTAATACATTTAATTTCTCTCATACTATTGCTAATGATAATGCAACTGAGGGAACAGAAACTCTAAACATTAAATTCTATTCAGATTCTGGAAGAACAACACAGGTTGGTAGTACTACATCTATTACTATTAATGATACATCTGTTGGTGATTCAGGAGGTATTTTTGGTACAATGTTTAATGGTGGTACTAAGAGGTTGTATATAGAACCAACTAGCGACTTTTCATTTGGAACTGGTGACTTCACAATAGAAGCATATGTTCTAAGAACAGAAGATGCTTATTCTTATTCAAGAATACTGCATTTTGGTTCTTATTGGAATAATGATAGTGCTGTAGGTTTGAATTTTGATGATGGTGATCATGCAGATAAAATAACATTTGGATCTTATTATAATAGGAGTCAAGGATCTGTACCAGCTAATGGTAGAGTATTAGTAGGAACTACTACTGTGGTGAATGATCAATGGTATCATACAGCAGTTACTAGAAAAAATGGTGTCTTTAGATTATTTGTTGATGGAAATTTAGAGGATACTGAATCTAGTATAACAAGTAGAGATTTAGCAGCCGATTACAATGCAAGTGGGCAAAATCTTACTATCGCAAATACGGTTGATAGGCATGTACAAGAACCAATAAAGGCTAAGATTAGTAATGTAAGAATTACCAAGGGTCAATGTTTATATGAAACAGATTTCCAACCTTCTATGTCACCATTGACTACAACAAGTCAGGGTGCTACAGCATCAAACGTTAAATTTTTAGGTGTTAATAAAGATGACCCAACTGATACATCAGTTACACCATCAACACCTATTGCATATGGAGTTAATAGTGGGGATACAAATGATGATGCATATAGTCCAATGAGTGGTAATTGGTCTGTTGATTTTACTCCTGAAAGTTTCTTGAAGATTGAACATAGTACTGATTTTGATCTTTCTGGTGTAGACTTTACAGTAGAATGTTGGTATTATCCAAGAAGTAATCCAAGTTGGGTGGGATTAGTAGGTCAATGGCCAGTAAGTGGATATAATGTAGCAAACAGTTGGTTACTTGAACCTGTTGGTAGTGCTATGACTTTCCATTTTCAGAGGACTGCTGGATCTTATGGTAGAGTAGATGCTCCTGGATCACTTCAAACAAACCAATGGCAACATTGTGCTGCAGTTTGTAAAGACGGAGATATAAAAGTTTTCTTGAATGGTTCTGGATCTTCATGGACTTCACCTTCTGGTACTTTACAGAATACTACTTCCGATCTTACAATAGGTGGAAATGTTGCTCCACAATATTCTTCTGGTTGGGCTGATGGACTTATTTCTAATGTAAGAATTACTAAGGGTCAATGTCTTTATGAAAATAATTTCACACCTTCAACATCACCATTGACTACAACAAGTCAGGGTGCTACAGAATCAAACGTTAAACTTTTGTGTTGTAATGAATCAATAATATTATATGCCGATGTGACACCTAATGATATTGATTATGGTTCTAATAATTTCACTGATCGTAATCCTAAACCAACCGATACTAATCCATTCTAATAAATAACTTTATAGTGTAAGTAAGAGTAATGTCAAGAACTTTGATTAAAGGTGCTGAAGCAGCATGTGCCACGGCAACAGGATCAGCAAGTACATTCGGTAGTGCTACTGTTGTGCGTTTAGTTAATACTGATACAGATGCTCATTTAGTAACACTTGTAGAGGCTGCTAATGGAACAGTTGTTGGTTCGTTTACTATGCCAGCAGGTTCAGTTGAGTTTTTAGAGAAAGTAAGCACATACGCAATATTTGCTGCTAATGCTGGAGTAAAAGGAGCATCAGCAGGATTTACTGATTAGTAAGTAATCTATTATTATGAGTCAGCAAGAAGTATACTTAGGTAATCCCAACCTGAAGAAGGCGAATACGCCTATAGAATTTAGTGAAGAAAATATTGTTGAATTCCTTAAGTGTAAGGAAGATCCCGTTTATTTTGCAAGAAATTATATAAAGATCGTTTCTCTTGATGAAGGATTAGTTCCTTTTGATATGTACGATTTTCAGGAGAAGTTAATCAAAAATTTCCATGAGTCTAGATTTAACATCTGTAAGATGCCTAGACAGACTGGTAAATCAACCACTTGTGTATCGTATTTGCTACACTACGCTGTTTTTAATGATAATGTCAATGTTGCGATTCTGGCAAACAAAGCGTCCACTGCTAGAGATCTACTTGGTAGATTACAACTTGCATATGAAAATCTACCTCGGTGGATGCAACAAGGTATAATATCTTGGAATAAAGGTTCTTTGGAATTAGAAAATGGATCTAAAATATCGGCAAACTCTACTTCTTCCTCTGCTGTTCGTGGTGGATCTTATAATGTCATATTTCTGGATGAGTTCGCATTCATTCCAAATCACATTGCTGATGATTTCTTTGCTTCCGTTTATCCAACTATTACTTCTGGACAGAGTACGAAAGTAATTATTGTTTCTACCCCAAGGGGTATGAATCATTTTTATCGTATGTGGCGTGAAGCTGAAAAAGGTAAAAGTGAATATGTTCCAACTGAAGTTCATTGGTCTGAAGTACCTGGTAGAGATGATGCGTGGAAAGAATCGACAATCGCAAACACATCAGAACAACAATTCAAGATTGAGTTTGAATGTGAATTCTTAGGATCTGTTAATACTCTAATTGCTGCAACTAAACTTAAAAATTTAATCTTTGAAGATCCAATAAACAGAAATGCTGGATTGGATGTATATGAACAACCTATACCAGAACATAATTATATGATAACCGTAGACGTTGCCCGTGGATTGGGTAATGACTACTCTGCTTTTATTGTTTTTGATATTACAAACTTCCCATATAGAGTAGTAGCAAAATATAGGAATAATGAAATAAAGCCTATGCTATTTCCAAACATCATACATGATGTGGCAAAGGGTTATAATGAATCATTCATATTAGTAGAAGTAAATGATATTGGAGATCAGGTTGCAAGTATTCTTCAATATGATTTAGAGTACGATAATCTTCTTATGGCATCTATGAGAGGAAGAAATGGTCAAATTGTTGGACAAGGATTTTCTGGTAAGAAATGTCAGTTAGGTGTAAGAACAACAGCAGCAGTTAAGAAGTTGGGTTGTTCCAATCTGAAGACTATGCTTGAGGATGATAAGATATTAGTTAGTGATTATGATATCATATCAGAATTAACTACTTTTGCTCAAAAACATAATTCATTTGAGGCAGAGGAAGGTTGTAATGATGACCTTGCTATGTGCCTTGTTATATTTGCTTGGGTAGTAGCACAAGACTATTTCAAAGAAATGACGGACAATGATGTTCGGAAAAGACTTTATGAAGAGCAGAAGAATCAGATAGAACAGGATATGGCTCCATTTGGATTTGTTGCTGATGGTTTAGATGATACTACATTTGTTGACAATGAAGGAGATGTGTGGCATACTGATGAGTACGGTGATAGATCATACATGTGGGATTATAGGTAATGAATCTAGATGATTTTGTTTATGTTAAAGATAATGTTATAAGTAAAAAAATATGTAATGATATTATCAATAGATATGAAGAGGATAATAGAAAACAACATGGAATGGTTGGAATAGGATCTGATAAAAAGGTAGTAGATTCTGATTTGAAGACTTCTATAGATCTATTAATCAGTGAACATGAGGAATGGAAAGATATTGATGATATACTGTGCTATACAGTTACAGACATGATTCAAGAATATATCGACTATTCTTATACATTTTTTAATAAATTAAGTCCAAGACCAAGACCATTTCATGGTGTTGGTTTTACTGATAGTGGATATAATGTAAAAGGTTATGAACCAGGTGGATATTTTCATTGGCATGATGATTTTGCTCTTTCAGAAACAGGTAATGTGAGAATGATAGCAATGTTAATTTATTTGAATGATATTGGTATTGGTGGAGGTGGATATACAGAGTTTATTAGTGGTAAAAAAGTTAGACCATCTGCTGGAAGAGTGCTTATGTTTCCAGCTACTTGGAATTTTATACACCGTGGTGTTCCACCTAAGAAAAATAAAAAATATATTATTTCAACTTACTTGTACCAATAGATGGATTTTGAAGATCAATTAGAATTAGATCATTTACTTTTAAAAGAAAGAAAATGTAGAAGTTGTGGAAAAGTAAAGGATTTGATGGTTGATTTTTATTTAACTCGTAAGGATAGAACATACCCATCAGCATATTCTTATGAATGTAAGATATGTACTATAAACAGAATAAAGAATAATAGAAAGAATAATAATCGCTATATTGATTGGTCTTACCCTGATTGGTAATGTTCATGTATGGTTTCCCCAATAGAAACATACTAAACCATAAATAATTTCAGCAATAATCTGAGACTCGGAGAGTAATAAGATGCCACTAAATTTAGCATCTCCTGGTATTGTAATAAGAGAGGTTGATTTAACAATCGGACGAGTGGATCCTACGAGTGGATCGACAGGAGCACTTGTCGCCCCATTTGAAAAGGGACCTGTTGGAGACCCACAATTGATTGAAAGTGAGGATGATCTTCTCCAAACTTTTGGTAAACCATATTCAGTTGATAAGCATTACGAGCATTGGCTAGTAGCTTCATCATACTTGGCATATGGAGGAACTCTGAGTGTCGTTAGAGCAGATGACCAACTACTAAGAAATGGTAGAGTTGGTGCTGCAACTAGTATTAAAATAAAGGGAAGAGAACATTATCAACAACTTGGATACGATGAGAATCCAATAACAGGAATAACATTTGCTGCGAATACACCAGGTACTTGGGGTAATTCACTTAAAGTAGCAATGATAGACGGTAGAGCAGATCAAGTTCTACAAGGAATTCAAATTTCCGATGGTACATCAACGGTTGCCGTTGGTATGGGTGTAACTGTAGCAGTACCACATGGTTTGATTTCTTACACATCAAATATTCAAACTGGAGAAACTGGCATTCTTGATGGAATGTATACTGGAGTTGTTTCTGAGATAGTAGCAACTGATGCTGCTACAGGAATTGGTTCAGTAGCAGTAAAACTAGTAAATCATGTTTCTGCTGGTGGAACAATATCTCCAGTAGATTATCAACAGAATGGTACTTACGCATTCCCACAACCAACAGCCGCTATTATAGCAGCACACTCTGGAAAGGTTGCTATTCATACTGCTGGACAAGCAGATGCTTGGACTACTCAACAATACACAGGTGAGTATGATTGGTTTGAATCTCAAAAGATTCAGTTATCTGTTGGATCGTATGATTGGAGTCAGGTAGCTAACAAACCTGGTACATCATCATATGTTGCTGGAAGAGGTGGTAGATTCGATGAAGTTCATGTTGTCGTTATTGACGATGAAGGAGTTATCACAGGAAATGCTGGAACTATTCTAGAGAAGCATTTAGCTCTTTCTAAGGCAACAGATGCTGAATATTCAGTAGGAAGTAGTTCATTCTGGAGAAAGTACATAGAAGTTAATTCTAAGTATATCTTCGCTGGACAGATGCCTGTTGGAATCGCCACAGTTTCATTCAGTGAAAACGGTGCTACGGTTTATGAGCAAGATAGTGATAATGCTTGGAATCAACCAGCACAAGGTGTTAACTTCTCAGGTATCGGTAATGTTGGTTATGGATTAACTGGAGGTACTTTATACAGTGGTAAAGAAGATACTGCTGTAAAGAAAGCAGTTAATACTGAAGGTGCTTTTAATTGTGGATTAGATGATATCATTAGTGGATATACACTATTTGATAACGCAGAAGAAACTGATGTTGATTTCATTCTAATGGGATCGGCAGACTACACATTAGATAAGGCAAGAGCACTTGGTCAAAAAGTAATTGCTGTTGCTGAAGGAAGACAGGATTGTGTAGCATTTGTTTCTCCATATAGAGGAGCATTCTTAAATGAAACTAGTGATGGAACCGCAACAACAGTTAATAGTATTGATACTATAACTGAAAATGTAGTTAAATACTACTCACCAGTTACATCATCAACTTATGGAGTTCTTGATAGTGGTTACAAGTACATGTATGACCGCTTCAATAACACATTTAGATACGTTCCATTAAATGGTGATATTGCTGGAACATGTGCTAGAACAAGCCTTGAGCAGTTCCCTTGGTTCTCACCTGCGGGTACAGCAAGAGGTGCTATTCTTAACGCAGTGAAACTTGTTTACAACCCAGGTAAAAAACAACGTGATATTCTGTACTCAAACAGAATTAATCCAGTAATCAATTCTCCTGGAGCAGGAATTATCTTATTCGGTGATAAAACCGCATTTGGCAAATCCTCGGCATTTGATCGCATTAACGTTCGTAGATTGTTTATCTACCTTGAAGATGCTATCGCAGCCGCTGCTAAGGATCAACTATTTGAGTTCAACGATGAACTTACAAGGACAAACTTTGTAAATATAGTTGAACCATTCTTAAGGGATGTTCAAGCGAAGAGAGGTATCTTCGACTTCGTAGTTATTTGTGATGAAACAAATAACACAGCAGCAGTCATTGACGCAAATGAGTTTGTTGCTGACATATTCATCAAACCAGCACGTTCTATCAACTTCATCGGACTAACCTTTGTTGCTACCAGAACTGGTGTTGCATTTGAAGAAGTAATCGGTTCCGTTTAATTTAGAGGTTTAATTCAATCATGGCTAGAAACCAAGTTAATCCACCACCATTAAGGACGATATCAAACTTCAAGAGTAAATTAACGGGTGGTGGTGCTCGTGCTAATCTGTTTGAAGTTGTCCTCACTTTCCCAGATGCTGCTGCACCTGATCAAGAAGTTCTTGATAAAGCAAGATTCTTAGTAAAGGGTGCTAATATGCCAGCATCCAATGTTGCTCAGATTGAGGTTCCTTTTAGAGGAAGGATTCTCAAAATTGCTGGAGATAGAACATTTGATTCTTGGACAGTTACAGTTATTAACGATACTGATTTTGCTATTCGTTCAGCATTTGAAAAATGGCAGAATACCATTAACAGACTTTCTGATAATACTGGTTTAGTTAATCCAGCAGATTATCAGGCAGATGCTTATGTTTATCAGTTAGATCGTGACGGATCAACGTTAAGATCATACCGTTTTTATGATACATTCCCAACTCAGGTTGGTCCTATTGAACTTTCTTACGATGCTCAAGGGATTCAAGAGTTTACTGTTGAACTACAAGTTCAATATTGGGAAGCAATTAAAGGTACTGGTCCAAATGCTGGTGGTGACGACATTAACTAAATAGTGCTATAATAGTAGGATAAAGAGTATTATACTATGGCAAAACTTTTCGGTTTTTCTATTGAGGATACACAAAAGAAATCCAAAACAATAATCAGCCCTGTTCCCAAGAACAATGAGGATGGGGTTGATAATTTTATTTCTAGTGGATTTTACGGTCAGTATGTAGATATTGAAGGTGCGTATCGCTCAGAATTTGATTTAGTAAAAAGATATAGAGAGATGGCATTACATCCTGAAGTGGATGGTGCTATTGAAGATGTTGTCAATGAGGCAATAGTTAGTGATCTATACGACTCTCCAGTAGAAGTAGAACTTTCTAATCTTCAGGTTGGAGAACCAATTAAAAAGAAAATTAGAGAAGAATTTAAATATATTAAAGAAGTCATGGACTTTGATAGAAAGTCTCATGAAATTTTTCGTAATTGGTATGTAGACGGTAAATTATATTATTTAAAAGTAATTGACGTAAAGAATCCTCAAGAAGGTATACAAGATTTAAGGTATATTGATCCATTAAAAATAAAATTTATTCGTCAAGAAAAGAAGAAACCAGGTACAGATCCATCTATAAGAATACAAACTGATAAGGAAGAAGTACCTAATCCTGAGTTTGATGAATTTTATATCTATACACCTAAAGTACAACATCCAACTTCAATGATTGGACAGATGGGTGGTAAAAATTCTATAAAAATTGCTAAGGATTCAATTACTCATTGCACTTCTGGTTTAGTTGATAGAAATAAGAATAGAGTTCTTTCTTATCTACACAAAGCAATTAAAGCACTTAATCAACTTAGAATGATTGAGGATTCTCTTGTTATATACAGATTATCAAGAGCACCTGAAAGAAGAATATTCTATATTGATGTAGGTAATTTACCAAAAGTAAAAGCAGAACAGTACCTAAAAGAGGTAATGTCTCGCTATAGAAATAAGTTAGTTTACGATGCGAACACTGGTGAGGTTCGTGATGATCGTAAATTTATGAGTATGATGGAAGATTTCTGGTTGCCTCGTAGAGAAGGTGGTCGGGGAACTGAAATTACAACTCTACCAGGTGGACAAAATCTTGGAGAACTTGCTGATATTGAGTACTTCCAGAAGAAACTTTATAGAGCATTAGGTGTTCCTGAATCTAGAATTGCTACTGATGGTGGTTTTAATTTAGGTCGTTCATCAGAAATTTTAAGAGATGAACTTAAATTCTCTAAATTTGTAGGACGTTTAAGAAAGCGTTTTGCTGCTATGTTCAATGATATGCTCAGAACTCAATTAATTCTGAAGAATATTATTACTCCAGAAGATTGGGATTCTATGGAAGATCATATTCAGTATGATTTCATCTATGATAATCAGTTTGCAGAACTTAAAGAAACTGAAATGATGGAAGGTAGATTAAATATGCTTGCTACAATTGAACCTTTTATTGGCAAATATTATTCTACAGAATATGTACGTAAGAGAGTATTACGCCAAACAGATGGTGAGATTGTAGAAATTGATACCCAAATTGAAGATGAAATTCAAAAGGGAATTATTCCAGACCCATCATCACTTGATCCAATAACTGGTGAACCATTACCACCTGAAGGTGGTGATCCAATGGCAACTGGACAAGATCCAATGGCAATGGGGCAAGATCCAATGGCAATGGGACAACAACCTCAAGATGATTTAGCAACGCAAGCTCAAGCAATTGATAAGCAATATGCAAAAGACACGAAGAAGTCTCAGTTATAAATAAGAAATATATACTATTTTAAGATTATGGAAGAACTTGTAGACTTAATTGCGTCTGAAGCTTCTCCGTCTGATGTTTCAGATAGGATTAAAGATGTTTTGTATGCAAAATCTGCAGAAAGATTAGATGCTCTAAAACCACATGTAGCTAATGGCGTATTTGCTGATGAGGTGATTGATGATGAAGAATCTACGGAACAAGAAGAATGAAACTCATTACAGAAGAAATTTCTGGTGTACAGGTTATCACCGAAAAATATAAAGGTAAAAAAAGACTTTGTATAGAAGGTACATTCCTTCAGGGTGGTATTAAAAACCGTAACGGTAGAATGTATCCTATAGAAACTCTTTCTCGTGAAGTTGGTAGGTATAATGAAAGCTTTATTAAAAAAGGTCGTGCTTTAGGTGAGTTGGGTCATCCTGAAGGTCCTACAGTTAATCTTGATAGAGTATCACATAAGATTACATCTCTTACACAAGAAGGTAATAATTTTAAAGGAAGAGCAACTCTTCTTGATACACCTATGGGTAAAATTGCTTCATCATTACTTGGTGAAGGGGTTATGTTAGGTGTTTCTTCCCGTGGAGTTGGATCCCTTAAAGAAGATCATACTGGTTGTAAAGTAGTTGGAGAAGATTTCCAATTAGCAACTGCTGCTGATATAGTAGCAGATCCTTCCGCACCAGATGCTTTTGTTAATGGAATTATGGAAGGAAAAGAGTGGGTTTGGGAAGGAGGACTTCTCCGTGAACAACTCGCTGAGAAAACAAAAAAATCAATTGATACTCTTGTATCACAAAAAAGGTTAGAAGAACACAAGTTGGGTCTATTCAACGATTTTCTAAATAACCTCTAAGTTTAACAAATCTATAAATAAGTATAGATTCGTACTGAATCAAGTAAACTTTACGTTGGCAACAATTCACTAAATGGAAAACATCGAAGAAAACGTAGTAACCAAAGGTGCAGCTGCTGCTCAACCATCAGAACTCGGTGGTGTGCCAGTAGAAGACCTTGGTGGACCTACCCCAGAAAACTATCGTCCTGATGACGATTCTGCAAAACTCAAAGACCCTGCAAGTACTCTTGCTCAAGTAAGAGATGTAGTTAATGCTAAGGCTGCTAAAGCTGAAGCAGTTTCTGATGAACTCGAAGATGGTCAAGAAGTTGTTGCCGAAGACGAAGTTACTACAGATGAAGTAGTTTCAGAAGAAGAAACAACAGAAGAAGGTACTGAAGTTGTTGCTGAAGAAGAATCTACTGAAGAAGAAGTCATCGAAGAAGAAGAGACCTATGACGTTGAAGCAGACGTTCAGGCACTTCTAGAAGGTGAAGAACTTTCAGAAGACTTCCAAAACAAGGCAAGAAACATTTTTGAGACTGCAATCAAAACTAAGGTTGTAGAAATCAAAGAAGAATTAAATGAGTCCTATGCTAATGCTCTTGTAGAAGAGTTAGATGGAATCAAGAAAACTCTAACTGAAAGAGTTGATTCTTATCTTGAGTATGTTGCTGATGAGTGGATCCAAGAGAACGCTCTTCAAGTAGAAACTGGACTTAAAACAGAAATGACCGAGTCATTCCTAGAAGGAATGAAGGGTCTTTTTGAAGATCATTATGTAACTATCCCTGAAGAAAAATATGATGTGCTTAACAGCATGGTAGATAAGCTTGATGAAATGGAGAATAAACTCAATGAGCAGATTGAGCGTAATGTTGCTCTCAATCAACGATTAGCAGAGTCCACAGCAGATGTAATTTTTGCTGATGTAGCTGAAGGTCTAGCAGACACTCAGCAAGAAAAACTCGCTAGTCTTGCCGAAAATGTTGAGTTTGAAAGTGATACAGACTATCGGGAGAAACTAGTACAACTTAAGGAATCTTATTTCCCTACAAATACTAGCACTCCAAAGAGTACTTCTGAAAACTTATCTGAAGAGGTCTTAGTTGAGGAAGAAACTAACCTTAACGCTAAGGATGTTAATCCAACAATGGCCGCTTATCTTGATACACTTTCAAGAAGTGCTAAAAAGTGATTTTTAAACAATGATTTTTAAACCTAAAAGGTAAATTCAAATGCAAATGTACAATTCTGAGTACTTGCAGGAGAAGTGGGCTCCAATTCTCGATTATGACGGACTTGATCCAATCAAAGACGCACATAGAAGAGCTACTACCGCTATCCTGCTAGAAAACCAAGAGAAAGAACTAAGAGAAGAGCGTTCTTTCCTTTCAGAAGCTCCAACAGTAAACACAGGTAGTTCAAGTTCTGCAGCAGGTTTCTCTGCTGACGCAACTGCTGCTGGTCCTGTTGCTGGTTTCGACCCCGTTTTAATCTCATTGATTAGACGTGCAATGCCAAACTTGGTCGCTTATGACCTTGCTGGTGTTCAACCAATGAATGGTCCTACTGGACTTATTTTCGCAATGCGTTCACGCTACAACAATCAGAGTGGCACTGAAGCATTGTTCAACGAAGCAGATACCGCATTCTCTGGACAGAATGACGGACTTGATGTTAACACAGGCGACGTTAATACTAACGTTGGTTTAGGTACAACCGCACAAGAAGGTTCTAACCCAGGACTTCTAAACGGAGCTGTTCCTCCTGCTCAAACAACCGCTACTGACTACAACGTTGGTCAGGGTATGCGTACTGATACTGCTGAAGATCTAGGAGACGGTGCTGGTGATCATTTCAACCAGATGGCGTTCTCAATCGAGAAAGTAACAGTTACTGCGAAATCTCGTGCGTTGAAAGCTGAGTACTCACTAGAACTCGCTCAAGACCTCAAGGCAATCCACGGATTGAATGCTGAAGCAGAACTTGCTAACATTCTTTCTACTGAGATTCTCGCTGAGATCAACAGAGAAGTTATTCGTACCATCTATAACGTAGCAGAACCTGGTGCTCAGGCAAACGTTGCTACTGCTGGTACATTCGACCTAGACACCGATTCAAATGGTAGATGGTCCGTTGAGAAATTCAAGGGTCTTATCTTCCAGATCGAGCGTGATGCTAACGCAATCGCACAAAGAACTCGTCGTGGAAAGGGTAACATGATTCTAACATCTGCTGATGTTGCTTCTGCCCTAACAATGGCTGGTGTTCTAGATTACACCCCTGCACTGAACTCTAACCTTAACGTAGACGACACAGGCAACACATTTGCTGGTGTTCTACAAGGTAAGTATCGTGTATACATCGATCCTTATTCTGCAAACGTTGCTGCTAACCAGTACTACGTTGTTGGATACAAGGGTTCTTCACCTTATGACGCTGGATTGTTCTACTGCCCATACGTTCCACTACAGATGGTTCGTGCTGTTGGTCAGGACACCTTCCAACCAAAAATTGGATTCAAGACTCGCTACGGCATTGTCGAGAACCCATTCTCACAAGGTACAACTCAGGGACTTGGAACACTTACACGTAACGCAAACCGTTACTACAGAAGAGTTAAAGTTTCTAACCTCATGTAAGACAGAAGGATATAATTCCTTTAATAGAGAGACTCCTTCGGGGGTCTCTTTTTTTGTCTAAATATGGTATAATGATTTTGTAATGGAAAGTGTGTAATGGAATTACCACCATATGAGATAAAAGGAAAATATAAAATAGAGAATCAATTTCTTTTTCCCACAGCATTATTTCAAATAGAATTAGATGATGTTGATAATAATATCTTAACTGAAAACGCTTATGAACTTTATGCAGAAGATAAAGGTATAAAGGTATCAAATTCTGGTGGATGGCATAGTAATTTTTATGGTTTCAATGACGAAAACTTTAAATATTTTGAACCATTAACATCTAAGTTTCAATATATCTTACCAGATTTACCATTCACTCCAAGTATAACTGGTATTCAAGAAATGAATATTTGGTTTAATTTAAATCGTCGTAATAATACTCATAAGAGACATCATCATATAAACTCAGATTTTTCTGGTGTTTATTATGTTAAAGTTCCTAAAGAAGTAGAAACAGAAGAAAAGGAACACTTTATAGGTATTAACAATCAAAAGATCAGTGTTCCTAAAAAAGATGATTGTGGTAAAATAAGATTTTTTGATCCAAGACAAGCAATATCTTATGGAAACTATTATTATATGTCTAGATATCATACAGTATGGGATACCCAAAGAATGCCAATAGAAGGAACTATGTTTATATTTCCCTCTGCATTAGAACATGAAGTTCTTCCGAACAGTACTGATGAAGATAGAATTTCTATATCTTTTAATTTAATATTACAATGAATATACCACCAAAGATTATAAATGGTGATAAGTATAATATATCCCATCAATTTTTATTTAATACACCAATATTTGAAATACAATTGGATGATGTTGATAATAATAAGTTGACAGATATAATATATCAACTAAAAGAGGATGATAAAGAAGGCATGTCAATTTCCAATATAGGTGGTTGGCATAGTAAGTTTAGAAATGAAAATGATGGTGCTGAAGTATTTGATGAAGTATTTGATAATTTAAGATATATATTACCAATACTACCATTGAACATAACTGAATTGGTTTCTATCGATTCTTGGGCAATGATTAATAATAAAGGAGATTTTAATCAACTACATAATCATTTATTTTCTACAGATACTTTGAGAGTAGATTTATCTGGAGTATATTATGTCAAAGTTCCTGATGGTGATGTTGGTAATATAGCATTTAGAGATCCAAGACCAGGAATTAATGGAAATACTTTTATACATTCTAGATATAATGGTGGATTAGAATGGGAATATAGATTTCCTAAAGAAGGTTTGATGTATATATTTCCAGCATTTCTTGATCATATGGTTTTACCAAATAAAACTGATGAAGATAGAATATCAATTTCATTCAACTTAACTGTAAGATGACTCTAAATAGATAAAAAACGATAATGTCTCCTACAGCATTTGCCACACAGATAGAAAATAGAAACTTCCTTTCATCGGTAGCTTTCAAATTCAATCTTGCAAAATATCCTAAAGTTGATTTTTTCTCAAATAGTGCTATAATACCACAGTTAACTTTGGCAACTGCTACACAACCAACATACCTAAAAGATATTGATGTGCCTGGTGAAAAATTAACCTTTGG
>VTLG01011366.1_pt1 | contig 23798 bp, 34 predicted proteins | sample 4694571 | NCBI WGS metagenome assembly VTLG01 (sample SAMN12604809, study PRJNA352737) | marine metagenome | biome: ENVO:00000447; feature: ENVO:00000209|ENVO:00000569|ENVO:01000036; material: ENVO:00002151; isolation source: viral sequences binned using virsorter ...
TTCCTGTAATTGTTACTGTCGTTTGAGCATTGGTAATTACTGTAGGACTTACACTATCAACCGTTGGATAAGTTTCAGTTCCCACATCAGCAATCGTTCCACCCAATACAACTTCCGTTCCATTGATGGTGATTGAATCGTTTACTAATTTAGCATTCGTGATCGATGTATCAGGTAACTTGTTAACTGTTACCGCATCTGTTGCTATTCCTGGAGCTGTTACTTGTGTCTTTGCCATTCTACCTCGCTACCGCCGGTACATCATTACTTGAAACTATAGGTTTATCAGCAAAGGCTAAATATCTCATATCATCGTTAGTTCCATTTAAACATCCTAGAGTAGTTTTTAATTTAAAACCATTAGCATAAATATCTATAACATTACCAGTACCTGCAGTTCCTTGTACATAACCATTATCACTTCCACCATCATCGGTATAAATATAATAATCAGTTAAGTTATGAACATTTTTAGTAGTATCCCAAACAGTCCAGTTACAACTTCCACCATCCCATCTTTTTATTTCTACATATCTTGGTTTAAATCCGGTATAGATAAAAGGCCCATCAGCACTTCCATTGCCTGTAAAATTTCCCATAGAGGAAAATCCTTTTATGGGAGTAAACGCATAGAGTATACAATCTTTAGAACTTTCATTAACTATATCCGTAGTTCCTATATAAACTAAAGTATCTGTGGGTGCTGTTGATTGTATCCAGTTAGCTGTGGTTGTGGAGCCATAACTATTTCTAGGTAAATAATCATTCCATGCTGTATTACTATAACTTGCCGCCCAGTTATAAACTGAACCTGCATTTTTCATTATAAGATATTTAGGAGCTGCCCCTAAACCATGAGCAATTGTTGTTGCTCCTCCTGTTCCAGTCCATTTGTAAACTCCAACTCCATTTGTAGTATTAACATTTACTGCGGTTGGAGTTGTAGATCCTCCACTCGGAACACTAGTAGAACCACCATTCCAACAATAAGAAATATACTCGCTTCCAGTAGCATTATAAGGTCCACTTCCCATCGTGAATCCATTAGCATCAAAGGAAGTTAATGAAGTAGCATCATTTACCTGTGCTGCGGTTTCATATAAACTTAAATAATAATTTGCTCCTCGTACCGTATCGAAGACATACATTTCACTAGTACCATCAGATTTTTTTACCCAAACTTGTTGAGGTGAAAATCCTGTAGCTAGCGTAATAGCATTAGTAGAAGAATTTCCTGAAAATGCTTTTGCTTGAAATTCGTCACTTGGTTGAAATGAAATATATTCTGCCATAATTATCCTCCGTAAGCCTTAATGTTTTTTGTACAAAGTGTATAGTAACCTGTAGGGGGCGCGTATTCAAACCGCCCAATCCCATCTCCATCAGCCACTGCTGAAGTTACATCTGTTGTTCCAAAATATCCGTTCCCGTAGTTAGCAGATATATTACACCCACTAGTATAAGTTGTTCCACCAAAAAAATAAGTTTCTCCTGTTGTTATTTCCACAGCTCCTGTTCTTGTTGCTCCTGATGTTGGGTCTCCTGAGTTTTGCCAAGCGGCTCCATTTTTTCTAAAATAAACAGCTCCATTATCACAATCTAAAGCTATACTAATAATATCTCCTGCAGAAAAAGTATCTGCTGAATAATAAGCTGAACCATTTTTCTTAACATCTGAACCGCCATTATACCAACCCACACTATCACCTATTGAATCGGTTGGGTTATAACCCATTTCACCGTCACCAAAAAGACTAATACTTCTTGCATCCGCTATTCCAAAATTCACGCCACCGGTTGCGTTCCATTTATATTCCATATACCATTTTCCCGCACCAGCACATAAAGTAGAAGTCGCACTATTCCAATTACTACTATCTGTTGTGGCAGTAAGATTTGCATTAGTATACGCGTTATCCCCTTTACATAGAGGATTCATTGTAGAAAAATTATTTGACGGATTATCTACTGTAGGTGAGATCGTTCCGCCCCCACCAAAAGAAGTAAAACCATTTGTACCACTATCTAAATCCATATTGGAACTATCTTCAAATTTAAAAAATAGTCCATTGGTTCCATAAGTAACTGTTGGAGACGTGAGAATTTTCCATTCTCCTGAAGTTGAATCTGTTTCTCCAAAAGTGGAAGCACCATAAGCGGTTCCATCGATATAATGAAAATGAGACATGACACCTGACCAATAACCTGTACCAGCTTTATCTCTACCCCATCTTTGACTATCTGAAGTTCCATTCATTGAAAGATCATCATTTAATCCAACATCTGTATCTGTATCCCATGCTCCTGTGTATCTTACTCCATTTACCCAAAGTTGATTTCTATCATTTGCTACTGATTCTTCTGTGTCAATATTAGCTACAATATGGTACCACGCTGTTGGATCTCTAAATACTTTCTCAGTTATTTTTCTCATTACATAAGAACCACTCACTTTTGAAACAAATTCTAATCGGTCAGCATCATTAAAATTCAATTCAGTATAATTACTTGTATTTGAACCTGATGACCAAATTGCTCCATTAATAGGAGAACCTGCCATCTTTCCTCTTTTAAGCCATACCGAAATAGTCATTTTTCTTTCACTTCCTGCGACTGTCGGTGCTCTATTTATATGTGCACTTGCCATTAATTAAATTGTCCTCCTCCTGTTGCTCCAAATGACCAACTGATTGTAAAAGCTCTTGCTGCCGTTTGTCCTTCTGCGTCTGTCGCTGTCACGGTAAACGAATCTGTCGCTGCAGTTGTATGTGCAGTTTGAGTTCCATTAATAGTAGCAGATCCGACTCCTGTTGCAAAGGTCAAACCAGCTGTGACTGCTCCTGTCGTCACTGCAAAAGATGTAGCATCCGTTGCGGTTAAAGTAATTTCTGAAATTGCTGAACCTCCTGCAAAAGTTCCTAAAGAACCTGAAGCGGTAACCCACGTTGGGGCATCGCTCACGGTTAAATCGGCTGTTGCAGTTCGAACTGCAGCACCATCATTATTTTCTACTCTAACAAAATAAGTTCCATCAACGGGTAAAGTAAAGGTTGCCGTAATAGACGTTCCACTTGTAAAAGAAACTGAATCGGCTGCCACAATAGCCCCACTGGTATTGATCGCTTCCACTTGAGGGACCGAAATAAAATTAGTCCCTGCAATCACGACTGCCGTTGAAGTATTTTCTATAACGTCTGGAGTTAAAGAAGCAATGGTTGGTTTAGTATCAGCCACATCAATTGTTCCTGATCCACCTAAAGCAACCGTTTGAGAATTAAATGTTACTGAATCATTAGCTAATTTTGCATTAGCAATACTTCCAGCTAACATGTCATTTGATACTTGAACTTCTTGAATTTCCCCTGCTGTCGCTCTTCCTAAAACTCTATTGCCTGTGGCAATATCTTGCATCTTCGCATAAGTAACCGCATCGTCTACAATTTTTGCTGTTGTAACAGTATTGTCTGAAGTCGTTGTAATTAAACCTACACCAATTTGATAAATAAAATTCATCGTTGATGTAGACGCCATCACTGAATCAAACGTTATAGTCGAACCACTTACTGTAATAGAAGCTGGACTTTGAATTATTCCATCAATTGAAATAACTAAAGCTGAAGGAGAAATAGGGGTAAAAGCTGTAGCACTTTGTGTAACATTATAAGGTCCCGCAGAGTCTGTGAACGTTATATTGTCCAGAACTTCTATGTTACTTATTTTATCTACTCCACGTCCGATGTATGCCATATTATCTCGCTGTTCCTACTACTCCATTACTACCTACTAAACCTTGTCCAAAAGCCAAATAGATATAATTCTCATTATTACTATTATAACTACTACTCGTACTTCTTATTTTAAAACCATTACAATAATAATTAGCAAATTCTTCGGTTCCTTCTGCGGAAGAATCTGATGGATATAAAATTTTCTGTTCGGTATTATAAGTATCTCTTTTATTATCAAAGATTCTCCAATCCCCAGTACTATCAACTGATTTTGTAATTACCATAGCAGGTCTAAAACCCGTATAGATATAAGGACCGACCTGTCTATTATTAAAACTATTTGCTCCATTCCCTTTCCAGGTACCGAATTTTGAAAACCCCTGGATATCTGCAAAACAATAAGCTACCATCGTCGTAGAAGTTTTATTAACTTTATCTTCTGTTCCAATAGTAAATACATCTGTTGTGGGTTCTGTATCATTCATAAATACACTCGTAGTTGCTACAGCATTAGTAGCATTAAGATAAATACTTTTTGTAGCTCCTAAAGATTTATGATATACAGCCCAAAATTCATTTGCCGATTCTAAATTCTTAATAATAATACAAGCAGGTTTAACACCTAATCCATGTGGAAGTGTAGCTACACTTCCTGTTCCTGTATAGGCAATAATTGAAAAACCTGAAGTTTGATTAAAAGAATAACTAGATGGAGTAATTGATGCACCACCTTGCGTAATCCCTGAAGTCGTTCCTGCTTTAAGATTCCATGATACATAGCCATCACTAGATACATTGAATTGATTATCTGTTCCGACTGTAAATCCATCTGCATCAAACGAAAGTAAATTTTGTGAGCCACTTTGTAAAGGGTCACCTGTGCTCGTAATTAAATATTTATTAACTCCTTGTACAGAAGTACTAATATTAGGAACATCTGTAGTTTCTCTGTTTTTTATGAAACACCAATCGGGTTGAAAACCAACTCCTGTGATAGCATGGCTAGTTGTTCCATTCCCGGTGTAGAGAAGTGTATTAAAATAATCTGTTGATTTATTTATTGATGAAAATCCTGCCATAATTAACCTCCATAAGATTTTAAATTTTTTGTACAAATAGCTAAAAAATCTTTAGCTGTACTATCAAATGATGAAGCTCCTCCATCATTGGGTGAATATTTAAAGATGCCTTGTCCTTGAGCATCACTATATGTTGTTCCTGTTAGTTTTGTAACTTTAAACCAACCATTACCAAAATTGAGACCAAAAAAACTTCCACCACTTCCAGCAATATCTGCTTGACCTGGAAAATAAAATCCATGCGTTGTACTAGCTGCTGCTGTTATCGTCCAACCTGTTCCACTATTAATAATGGTTCCATTCTTCGCCCAGTAAATTTTATTATTATCTAAATCTAAATAGGTTCCAATAACATCTCCATCAGCATAAGTTCCCATTCCACTATCTTGGGTAGTATTATTACTCTCTACTTGACCATCACTTCTATAAGACCAGTCATAAGTATTATAACCACACGTTCTATCATTGTCAGCAGAATTTTGGGGGTCACTAAAGACTCCAATAGCTCCTCCATTCCAACCTGTATAACCTTTTGTTTCCCAATACCATTTACCTTTAGAAAGTCCCATTGTAGCAGCTCCTCCAAAATAAGTAGAAGCTGATGTTTGACTCTGAACATAGAGACCTGCTTCATCAATATAAATGGAAGGGTCATCATAAGGCATATAATCCATACTAATTTCAGGAAAATTATTACTAGGATTATCTTGTGACTGAAGTCCATCTCCAACTAGGGTCCAATCATTTGTTGTTCCACTTCTATCTGAAGATTGATAATCGTAACCAGGATAACTAGCATTTTCAAAAGTTAATAAATATCCATTCGTTCCAAACGTAACTGCACTTCTAACATCTCCATCTGATTTAGGTTTCCATTCACCTGTCGTAGAATCTGTTTCACCAAAAGTTGATGCTGCATAAGCTGTTCCATCTGCCATACAAAGTTGAGCCATATAGCCATCAAAATAATTTGCAGTAGCTCCTGATCCCCAACGATTTTGAGCATTTTGATTAATGTCTTGACAATTAGTAAATGAACTTCTGTTATCAGTTGTAAAAACTGTTTCTTGTACTCCATTAATCCATAATTTAATTTTATCCGAACCTGAAGCAGTTGAATCAAAAGTGTTTACAATATGATACCAGCCATTTATATCTGAATATTTAGCAGTTGTGGTATACCATTGCTGTCCCCCTGTGCCTTGATAACACCCTAGACGATTACTGGTATCAAAATAAATAACATTCGATTGAGAACCTCCATCGGTTCCTCCTGTTAATAATATTTGAGAGCCTGAAGCCGTACCAGACGCACCAGCTTTTTTAAGCCAAACACTAATAGTAAACGTACTATTACTTCCTGAGCTTCCTGGGGTGCGTGTAAAATATGTACTTGCCATAATAAATCCTATCTAAAGAATGCAAATCCTTGTGACAGACCATGTGAAATTGTAATACTGAACTCACGGTCTGATGTTTGAGCCTCAGCATCTGTTGCACGGATGGTGAACGTGTACGTTGTCGTAGAACTTGATCCTGTTTCTGTACCCGAGATCACTCCCGTACTTGAATTAATTGTAACGCCTCCTGGAAAAGTTCCAGTTTGCTTAGCATAACTTGTAGCATCAGTTGCTACTACAGTAAAGCTGACACTTCCACCACCAGCCACGGATCCTAAAGATCCTGAAGCGGTTACCCATGCAGGAGCTGCGCTCACTGTTAAAATTGCTGAAGAAGTTGTTACCGTTCCCCCATCTGGATTCATAACTCTTATATAATAAGTCCCAGCGGTTAGTGTTGTTCCTGTTGTTATAGTTAATTGAGTTGCCGAATCAAAAGTTACTGTTGGAGCAACCGTAATGGCTCCTGTTGTTTTAATAAATTCTACTTTAGGAATGGATACATAGTTCGTTCCATTAATAGTTAAAGTTGTATTAGTTTCAGGTTCTGCAATTAAAGAGGATGTACTAATAGTAGGAATTGCCCCTTCCCCAGTATCAACTTCTACGAAACTTAAATTTCCTGATCCATCAGTTTGTAAATAATATCCATTAGTAATGCTTTGAGGTAAAGTTAAAGTATAACTTTGAGCTGCACTATGCGGAGGAGATTGAATAGACACCCCATGAGAGTTCTGACTACAGTTTAAAGTTAATTTACCATCTGCAGAAGCTCCGTCACCTTTGACCGTTAAGCCAGGTGTAAATTCTGTTTTAGCATTTGTAACTGCATCAGCCGCAAGTTTCCCTGTGGAAATATTTAAATCTTTAACCTTTGCTGTTTCAACAGCATCGGTTGCAATTTTTGGGGCAGTAATAATTCCATCTTCTATATCTGCCGAAGTTAACGCTGCATTTGCAGGTTTAGTTCCAATGTATCCCACGTGTCATCTCCATTATGTACTAATTGCATCAACTGCACTTACCCACACATCCAAAGATGAAGCCGTGTCACTCACAACATACAATCGATCTCCAGATTGTACGACGAATTTTGCTCCTCCGTCTAAAACTTGTAGAGAACTACCGACAGGTAATGGTGCATCCTTTACTAAATAAATATCGTCTGTGCCGTCATTAATATAGCAACTTACATTAATCGCTGTTACAGCAACATTTGATAAAGAGATACCAACTATTGCATCATATGTATCAAAGTTACTCCCATCAGGAATATCTTGTGCAACGGTTCCTACATTGTTTAAAGTGTATCTACGAAAATTTTGTGCCATGTTTTATCTCCTTATAATGCAATTCCTACAGCAATTGCAAAACCTTTTGTAGCAAAAGCAGGAACGGCTTCTCCGCTCCCATCTAAATAAACTGCCTTACTTGCAGGTAGTGTACAAAATACATCTTTTGTTCCTGAATTAAAATCTACCGCTGCATCTGAATTAGAACTTGAAATTACTGTATCTCTAGAAAGAGTATCAGGTGTTGCATCTGTAACTGTTCCTAAACCAACTTCCCATTCAGTGGTGCCTTGATTATAAATAGCATAATAAGTGGTATTAGTCGAACCAATACCCGCAACAAAAGTATCAAAACCTGTTTGAGCTCCTGCCAAACTAAAAGTTCCAGTACCTGTTGTCGTGCTCGTTTCTTTTACTCGATCATTTATTACTAATGCCATTCTATTTTCCTTAAGACATGCTTATGATTGCATCGGCCGGTGTTGATGGATTAGGGAAAGTAATTTTAAATGTACCATTAGTACAAGTTTTATCTCCTCCAAAATCTAACACCACACATAATTTGTCTCCTTGAGTATCGTTATAAAGTGCACCATACGCTGCTGTAAAAGTAGCTGATGTCCATTCAGTATCATTGAAATCACAAGAAGCAACGGCTGTTGAAGCAGCAACTGCGTTTCCTGTTAAAGCATTTCCTGTTGCAGTATAATTAGAACTCCCTGCGGAACTTACTTCACTACTTGAGGAATAAACGGTACTTGAAGTCGTGTAAGGATTTGCAGTGTATAAAGCTAATTTAAAACTGTCACCTCCTGACGCGAAATTATGCGTTCCAGTGAACAACTCGCCACGAAATGCAAAAGGTATTATATTCGCCATATTTTTTCTCCTTAATATTCTGATGGAAACGGTGATTTAAGAGGTGTACGAATAACTCCATCTTGATATTCGTCTCTTCGTCTACGACCTTGTTGTTCAATCGCATACGATTGTAAAGCAACTTGATACGCCTGCGTATAGTATTGTAACATATCTGCTGGACCTTTCAAGTATCCATATGCATTTACCAGACATCCATACAAAAGTAAATCTTGATATTTGCCCGACAGGTAAGTTCCGCCGGTATCGGTTACCAAACTTGTAGGCTGTTTTACAAAAGCCATCGTAATCTCATAAGCTGCGTTAGGAGTAGGTGCAACTACCCAGTAATTAGCATCCCAATTAGCATAATATCGCGGAACTCCTGAGGCTGTTGAAGGAGTATTGTAAAATTCTGCCATATAAGAAGGGTCTTTACTTTCTAAAAACACTTGAATATTAGGAGTAACGGTCGTATCCGTTAATTGAATATATCGAATAAATCTAAGATTGGTAGGAATAGTTACATATCTATTCCCACTAATTAAGTTTGAAGTCGAATAAAATCTATTATCATCATTATCTGCTTCTCTATAAATCTTATTTTCAGCATTTCTAACGAGCGTGTTAACAACAGCATCTGTTAAAACAGTACTATCTGCTTCAGTATAGTTTCTAATATCGGTTCGTAAATTATCTAAAGTGTACGCCATTATGGTCTATCGTTTACGGGACCACCGAAAACAAAATATCCTCCTCCCTTTGCTGTAGATGTTGCATTATTTACTAAAGTAATTGTATATTGATTACTAACGACTTCTGTAGGAGGTTGTCCAGGATAATTAATTGTCTTATCAATTTTAGTAATGGAATAAGACCCATAGACTTTGGCACCACTTGTATGAGAAATAGCAGTTGTCTTCTCTGGAGTTTTTCCATAGGAAGGTGCTGATGTTCCTCGTGTACATCCTGTTAAATCGTTACTTGATTTTCCTGTGTATTGAATTGTTTCACTATTATAAAGTCCTGTCGTTGCATTCGTTGAAATAATAACAATGTATCCTGAAGTAGGAAAAGCAGATGCGTCTGTTAATGTAATAGTAGTATCGGTACTAGAAATATTTCCATTTAAAGTCGTATTTAATTCAAATATTGACATACCTACACCCCCTACAATTTCTTTTACTTCATAAAATCTGACTGCATCTCCATTTGATCTGCCGTGTCTAGTTTCTGTAATAGTTACTGTTGGACTAGCTGCTGTGGTTGCAAAAGGATTATCATTTAAAACACTTGGTGTAACAAAAGCTACTCGTGAAGGTCGTGCACGTTTCAAAGCTTGTGGATCAGCACTAACGGGTTTAGGTTGAAGTTGTGGAGATTTTTTTTCATATTCTGAAAAATGAACCCAGGCTCCATTCCATTCTCTTACCATTTCTAAATAAGGATATGCTAAGCCCGAACGATCCGAAATGGCTAATGAATGTTTTCCTGTGGCAAATTTTGTCATAATTAACTCGCAGTTGGGTAATAAGATGCTGGTGTAATATAAGCACTTGTTGCAGACCCATCTTCTTTTAATGCTCGTGCTAATTCATCTTCGTATAATAATTTTAATTGTTGTGTTCTTTCGATAGCGTATTTTTGAGCCAACATAAATGCTAACCCAGATATCATTGCTGGAATAAATCTATAAGGAAGATCTTGCGCATTTGTATAAGCCCCTACATCTTGAATTCTTTTTACATAATAGTAATTTATTTTATTACCATCTTCAGCGGCACCTGGGGTTAAATAAATAGTCATGGTAACACGATCAATAAATCTTTGAACCCAATATTGAGTAGGGGTACCTTTTGCACTTTTGTTTGAAAAAGCTTGGTAAGTAGAACGATCAATTTTAGTTAAAGGAGCATCTATATTTGTGGAAGTAATTCGATAAGAAGCTTCTAAAATATCTGCGGCACCATAAACGGCTGTACCATCCGAAGTACCATCACCCGTAGAACGATACATCGTGTATACATTTTGTCCATCAACTAAAGTAAAATTATTATTGGCAACTTCCCAATAATGAACACCTCTATTTCCCCATTCTTGGAAAAGAATATTTAAAGATCTTCTTGCTGCCTTTAATTGATATCCTGATACTGATTGAACGCCACATCTTTCGTAAGCTTCTTCTATAACTTCATCAACCGAAAAAGTTTTGCCGAAAGTATATGTGCCAGAAGTCGTATTGGCCATCTACCCTCCTAGGCTCCAGTAATTGTTACTGTAACGCTTCCGCCTGCTCCAGCTAGATTATAAGCAATTCCATTTTGGAAAAGTATACCTGAACCAGGAACATAAACTTCTAAGCCTTCGGTTCCAAATTTATAAGTTGCTACGGCTGTCCCTAAGGAACCAGTATCTGTTGAATCATACAAAAGTAAAGTAGAACTTGCTATTCCTTTACCTTGAATAGAAGTAACTCTAGCTCTACCTGTTCTTGCAACAGTATCTGTAGCTATTACCGCCATGTTAATGGTCGTTTGGTCACTGACTGACATAATTTTTATCTCCTAAGTTATGTGAGCTCCCGAAGGAGCTCACTAATTATTTATTATGCTAGGTTAATATTTTGTTGATACAGAACAGTAATTCTACACTCACCAGAACTTGTTGCTGCTGAGTTAGTTACATTCATTCTGACATCACTAGTTCCAATATCTTCCCAAACTTGAGCGCCACCAGCTTCAGTTGTCGGGTAGTGTCTACCCGCAGTTGTTCCAATATCGTAAGCATTTACATATTGGATTGCTGATCCACCAACCTGACCCACGCTAATATCTGTTGAACCACTTGCTGCAGTGATAACATCAAAAACGATATCAATTAGTTGTGAATTTGCTGGAATGATCACACTAGTTGCTTCTGCTGCGATCGCTCCGCCTGATAGGTCAATAGCATGTGTTTGTGCCATTACAACTTGGCCGGTATTTTTCATATCCGTTCCAACTGTAGTACCAGTCGTATTTTTAATCGTTCCCGCTTTTATTGGGCCCGAAAATGTAGTTGTTGCCATGATTATAATCCTCCTAAGTTATATGATGTAGTCTTTAGGCCGTCGACTATACTCGTCTACATCAAATTAATAATTGTATAGTACTTTAGATATAGCCCTTTTTTAAAAAAAGTGCAAGGTATCCTGTGGTAAAAAAATGATTTTTGATAGCGCTTAAGTGGCTATCGAAACTTCGGGCTTGGAATCCGTTATTTTAGTTTGAAGAGTCTGTTCTTCAAACTCTTTGGCAATAATCTCTTTAACAATTTCCTGAATTTTTTTATCAATAAGTCCCATATTCAATGTATACTTACCTTCCTTCAGGTGCTCCTGTTGCCACTCTAGTTCCAAGGACCGTTTCGTATTGTATAGGTCTTCGGTCATCGTTAACCTCCTCATAGGTTATACGCTTAACTCGGGGATCTAATGTTCTTTCACCGAGATATTCCCATTTTATAGTCTTTTCTCCTATCTTGTCAAGGATAGAGTTTTCAATGGAATCGGCATTATCATTGGCTAATACTTCAAATTTAGCGTGATAATTGTAAGCCCATATGTTTACGAGGAATTTTCTCATTTATCCTTTCTAATTTTAGATTGTGGCGAGACTGTGTCCCGCCACAAAATTTTTAGTTATTAAGCACCTTCAACGCCAAATATTCCTCTAGGGTCGGATACGCCAAAAACGTATCTTTCTCTAGCTTTGTATCTAACATTGCCAGTATCGAAATCGCCTTCCATTTTAGTAGTCAATGGAGCTCTATCGAAATGCTTCATTCCATTTGGAACATCAGTGACAATGTACCAAGCATCTGCATCTGTTAGGTAATTATTCACTCTATAACCTTGAGGAATCATTCCCATAGAAACGATTGCATTGATGTCATTATCCGCTGTTCCAACTCTACCTTGAGATTTCATCAATCTCTCAGCAGTAAATTGCAGAGCAGAAGGAATAATCATTTTTACTCCTTTAGCTGCAACTTTTAAACCTCTTTCATCAGTTAGCGCAGCAATGTCAATCAATGCTTGCTCTAATGAAGTTTCGTTTAAGTCTGCTTGAGTAGTTAGAGTGTTTTGGAAAGTACCCGCAATTGTAGGGTGTGCCGTATTGAACAAAGAAACTCCGTCTCCAGAGTCGTAGTTGTTAGTAGTCGGCAATCCTTGAATTAGCGGATTAACAGCTTTAACTTGTTTAGTGTTAGCCATCGATCTTGCTAGTGCTTTTGTATAACGAGAAGCAAGTCTGTCGTATAGGTTATCTTCAATAGCTTCCTCAGTGATTGCAAATGCGAGAGCAATAGTCTCCATTGTGTATCTTGCTGTGAAAGTTTCTTGCGCTTGGTCAAAAGTAACCCCAGAACCTTCTGGTTTAACTCTTGCTTGTGCGAAACCAGACAACATAACTTCTTCTTCAAAAGCTCTGTCTGATGACTCTGTTACGTAAATCTCGCTTGATTGATTTTCGTAACGTTTGTATTCCAGGCCAAATAGTGCATTTAAACCTGGCTCTAGTTCTTTAACTAGTTGATTACGTGATATAGCCATAATTTATAATCCTCCTATATGCCTTTAACGTTATTTCCCAAGATATGTTCATCGATCATAACTCTGAGAGCAAAGCCCTCTTCAGTAATGTCCGAATGATCAGGATCTCTAGAAACACCGATTATTTTTAATTGAGCCAACGTGCCCGATGTAGTTGCTGATATCTTTGTTTTAGATATAAACAACGGTGTCGTTCCAACTGCTGGTACCGAATCTGCGCAACCCCCCACTTCGTTCTGATTGAACTCTGTGTCAGCAGACATTATTTCGAACATCTGAAAAGGATTGGAGTTTATAAATGCCACAGCATCTGTTGCTGCAACGGCATTTGGCCAGTAATTGGACCACGTAGGCTTGTTCGATGTTGGGTCAGTGTAAAACGCACCGTTTAGTGAACCGACATTATTTTCATCGGTTGCTCCTGATACTAATATTACCCCGTCTGCTGTTACTTGACACATATCTTGATGTGAAATTAACGCAGAGGAAGCAGCAATAGACCACTCACTAAGACCGGCATTGTCGTCTGTCTGTCCAACGTTTTTAATGGGTCTCAAACCAAACCCAACTGTTGACGTATTAGCCATACTTTGTCTCCGTTTGTAAACTGTTATTCACAGTTTACGGTTAATGTAATTCGTTGGTTTGAGAATTGTTAAAAAACTAACTATTCTTGTTACCACCGAAGGTTGTACGAGTTTGCCTCTCTTGATTGATTGGCATTCTCTTATCTTGATCCTTGTGAAGATCGTGTTCTAAAGCTTGATCCCGTTCCGTTGCTAAATCAGCATAATACTGAGAACGTTCAATTGCGATCTCGTTTGGTACTCTTGTCAAGACAAGGCCTCCGTGCCCGATCACCCCTTTGTATTTACCGTCGGATATAACTGGGTAGTCGTCATTTGGATATTGATCCGCTCTTACAAGTTCGTATCCTTCTCGTAATCGGCCTTGGACATTTTTCGTGTCCGAGTATCCCATAATTTCAACTCTAACCCACCTATGTCTAAATCCGTTCGGTGCGTTGGGCGTATCTAAGTACGATGGTGGAGTCCAGTGTTTCTTACGTTCAGTTTTCACTCTACTCTGGCTCGCACGGGAAGCTTTACTATTTTCTTTGTTCATATGCTTATACCTCCTTCGTGTTCATAAGTTGTTTCGCATAGTCTTCTAGTGGCACACCTAATTTTTTAGCAATCTGTACTTGGGAAGGCGTGAGTTTCACCGTTTTGCGACCGGTCTTTGCACTACGCGTAGCCGAAGCTACGTTTTGTGTAGGTTTACTAGTCGGTTCTACCTTTTTACCAAATTTGTGGGGGAATTCAAGTTTTATTCTTCTTTCCACCTCAGAATAATATTCATCTGATTGTGGGTCAAAACCCTCTTCCTCAACAAGTTTTCTATGTAAATCAAAAGCAGTGTACGTCATAGCGGAATCTGTGCCAAACCAACGGTTTTTTGCTGCCCATTCCTTTGCTTTAGGATCGGGAGCATCAACATTGGCTGGAATTGTCGCATCTTCCTTAGGTTTTTCCTTAGCTCTTTTGGCTTCCATTTCTTGCCTAGTTTTTAATTCGGCAAGTTTAGCCTGCTCATAACCTAATTGTGACATCGCTGTAGTTGCTTCTACTTCTGATTTAAGGTCATTACTTTCTCTAGCTGTTTTTAACTTAGCTTGTGCTGCAGCTAAAGAAGACTTAATTCTATTCTCCATTTCAGAGGCATAACCTGTATCTAATTTGGAAACTTTAGAACTTAAATCATCTCGTTCTTTCATTACGCGTTGCGTATAAGAAACAGCTTCATCTCGCTGTCTTTCGGCTTCACGCATTTTTTTAGTGAGTTTGGCAATACGTTTTTTAACGCCTGCTCCATACTCATCCATTTCTTTCTTTTGTTCTTCTTTCTTATCGTCGCTTACAGTTTCAGGTTTTTCCGATTCAGCTTGAACTTCAGTCTTTTGTTCGCTAACTTCAACATCAGGCTGCTCATCAGATTTCTTAGATGAATCATCGGGCTGAGTACTGTCCTTACTATCAGTTTTTGCATTTGTTTCCTCCTGTTCTACTGATTTTACTTTTTCTTCTGGTAAATCAACCTCGGCTCCAGGGCCACTTGTATCGATATCTACCATTTTTCCTTCTTTTTTTTCTTTGTCGTCTGGCATAGTTCTCCTCTATGTTAAAATTCGTGAAGTATGTCTTCCGGGTTCTCCACGGTTGCTAGAATTTCATCATCATTCAAAAGTCTAACTTCTCCCCCTTCGATTTTAATTCTTGATCCTGCATAACGCGCAAAGACCACCCAATCTTTCTCTTTACACCAGGGACCATCTGGGTACCTTTCTTTGTCCCTGTAACAATCCGGACCCATTTTTAAAACTACTCCACAAGTTGATGCAACTTGGGAACGTTCAATAGAATCGTCCGTCATAATAATTCCACCCTTTGTTTTTTCTTTTTGTTTAAAAGGTAAAACTAATAATCTCCATCCCGTAGGAACTGGAATTTTTGCTGAATCTTTTTTTTCTGATTTAACCCCGACTAATTTTTTATTTGGTAGGCTTATCTTGGGGGTTGCCTTTAATGTCGATGACTGTTCCTTTTGTATCATAATGCTCCTTCTTTTCTAGCAGGCTGGATATTTCCTGACTTAAATATTGATACGTTCGTATCTGTCCTAACATATAGTTGTATTTTTCCATATTGTCAACAGCTCCAGAAACCATAGTGGTAACCACATCCTGGTGTCGATCATTAACAATTTTTCTTATTTTCGCTAGTAATACTAGGTCTTCCATAAATTCTTTCTAATGGGTATTAAATGATTACCAACCTTTAACGGCTAATTTCGGTTTTCCTTTAATTAATCCACCTTTTGCGTACATACGTCTACCTTTCATACCCATATCTGGTGAATACCACCCATGTTGTTGTGCTTTTCTTGCAGCACCTGCAATTCTTCCACCCGCTTTAGCACCTACAAATGTTTTAATTCTTTTAGATGTTCTGCCTGAAAGTTCGGGTTTAGAAATGTTAACTTGTTTCTTTTTCCAATCAATAAGAGGTTTTTTCTCTTTTTCACCTTTTAAAAGAGTAGAATATTTTTTACCTTTATGAGTAAATTCTTTTTTACCCATTTTTTTAGCTAGTTTAAATTTAGCACCTCTGTCTGATAACTGTTTACTCTTATCACCAGATCTTGCTCTTTCTCTAGCTGTATGTTTTTTTTCTGCTTTAGCTTCGTCTTCTTTGGTTCTTGTGTGGTATTCTAATTTACCTTTTTTAGACTTATCTCTTGTGGATTTAAATTTTGATTTACCTTCTGATCTAGCTTTTGTAAACTGTTCATCAAAAGTGGGAATAAATTTTTTTCTTAATTTTCCAATCGCCGATCTTATTTTACCGGGCTTTTTCTTTTCAGCCATAATTACCTATTAATCTTTCCAGATTTTTTAGCTTTAGAACCCCATTTACCGTAAGATTCGTCACGGCTAGCTTTTAATTGTGCGGGAGTTCTTTTTTTTCTGATTCTCATTGCGATAGATTCATCTTTTCTATCTTTGTAGCCTTGAACTTTGCCACCTTTTGCTCTGAGTTCTCTTACAATTCTTCTTTTTTCAGCACCTAAATTTCTTCTTCCTGATCTTGTGTCTGCTCTTTCAGCATCCACTCGTCCTAATTCTTCAAGACGATTCATTCTACGCGTATTAACATGACCACCACGTTTGAAACCATAACCAGGGACTTGTTTATTAAATCGTTTATTTGCCATAATGCTCCTTTTATATAATTATCAATAGTTGTTGTCTACTATTTTTTACCACCATTTCTAAATATCTGTGTACCCTTTATACCAAAAACGCTGGCAACTACAAGGATCCATAAATTTGTGAACCATTTCGGCAGATTCGAGAAATACTCAAAAAAGATATCTATCTTCTGCATCGCCGCCGGATCCTCTGTCCAGACTGACCAAGCCAGCACAATTATGGGCAAAGTTAATATCGCAAGGACGATTTCGTCCTTGTAGTCGTTTTGCCGAGCTTCTAAAAGCTTGCCCTGGTAAGTTTCCTCACCGGAGGCCATACGCTGTGCATGCATCAACTGTGCATCTGACATTGCCATTTTCGTCTTCTGACGATTAGCGTATATCTTGCTTCCCGCTTGTAGGGCTATTCTTGCTAGACCAAACCAGGCCATATTAGTACCAAGTAGCTGTTTTCTTTTTTGTCGAAAGCATACGTCTTGTACCTCTTACTTTATTCGTATCGCCTGTTGGAATGTAATTTTTAGCATTGACATCAACTTCAGTAGCAGCTCTTGGGTCAAGTTTTACATTTTGACTTGCAACTTTTATAGTCACGCCACCTTTTTGATATCCGTCTTTGCCTACTCCTAACTCTTTTGACATAGTTCTCCTTATATAAATCTAACTAGCCCACCACTTGCGTGTTTAGCTCTAGCCATCTTTTTAAATGTTTTAGCTAGATTATAACGTTTAGTACCTGGACGACATGTTGGTCCTCCAAATTTCTTACCTGTACAAACTCCTTTTGTACCTCTTTTCTTAATGGATTTGTTTACGCCTTGAATCCAATTCTTATCTGCTTTGCCACCTTTAGCTTTTCCAGTTCTCTCTTTAGCTTTTTGAGCACCTGGCCAATCTTTTGCTTTACCTTTCCACAAAATAATTCTTTTAGGTTTAGGTGGTTTTTTACGACCTACTTTTCCACCACCAGCATTGTGTTCTACTTTTGTTGAGTGTTTTCCACCCCAACCTTTATCGCGTACTTCTCCAAAATTTTTCTTTAAAGTTTTTTCAGGCCAAAAATAACCCCCTTGTTTTTTATGGAGTTTATCTATTCTTTTAGCGGCATCTTTTCTTGAACTTTTCAGTGAATGAACTTTGCCTTTAGTACCTCTAAGATCTTTAATAGCTTCCACAAATGTTTCTCTAGAAACCTGCTGACTCAGTTCTTTTCTTTTTCTTTTTTTCTTCTCTTTTCGAGTTTCTTTTTTTGCTGAACCACCTGTACTAAATCCTACTCTTCCGCCTGTAGCGAATGGTCGTCTAGCTGTTGAATTATAACTTGGCATAATGCTCCTTTTATATCTTATCTACGAGGACCTTTCAAGATCCTTACATCCCTTTGTTTGAATCTATCAGATTCTTTCCTCGCGTCAATAGTCATCTGTGTTTTCTCTAAAGAGGTATCCGCTCTTAAATGAGCCAGGTCTTCATTCTGATCAAGTTTCTCCTCTTGAATCCCTTGATTCATCATCGTTTTCATACGGTCTAGGTTAATTTTCTCTTGACCTTCTTGAACTTTTCTAGAATCATCCATCGCTTTTAGATCGAGTTCTCTCGCTCTTAATTTCGCAATCGGATCATTACCGAATTCACCCATAATTTTTCTCTCCTCTTTAAGGAATTCTTCCATCATTTCAGCTTCAAGTTTAGCTTTTCTTGCTTCTACCTTAATACTGAACTGTTGTAAAACCTGTTGAAGTTGTGGATTCTGTTGAACCGCTGCAGGATTCTGTTGAATTTGTTGGAATCTCACGAACTCATCTCTAAATTCTAATTCCACCTGTTCTTGTGCCATTAAACTAATATGTTCAAAAATATTCTTTTCTAAAGAACCAAGGATCATGGGATTGTTTCTTGCCATATTCGTTCCCATAAACGCTAAGTGGGTATCGATGTGAGCTCGGTGATCTTGTTTTGGAAACGCTTGAAAAGGTTTTCCTGCCATCGCCATCATATTTTCAGTCACGGGATCGGTTGGTGTTGGTGGTTGAGGGGGTGGTAAAATGAGATTAATGTCTTTAACCCCAATCGCTTGATACATATGTTTATACGCTTCGTATAAATTATGCATTCCAGGATTGGATTGTGCCAATTGTAATTCTGTTTGAGCCACACTAATTCTTTGCGTTTGTGAAAAGATATTAGGATCCGCAACAGGAATAATATCAATCTTGTCATCAAAGTCTGCAACTTTAATATTTCTTTGCGCACCGACAATATCGTAAGGATATTCATCCGGTAAATACGTTTTAAAGATATGCGCTAATAATTTAAATTCTTGTTTAAGACCTACATATAATCTTTTATGAATCGCCGACATCACACGAGAACCTCTTTCTAAAAGGGCTACCGTTGTCCCAACCGCGGCTTGTTGATTACCATCACCCACCGCCATATCAGCAATCGATGCAAATCGTTGTCCTGCTTGAACCACAATCCCCATTAATTGTAATAAGGTTGCTGAAGGTTCTTTAAAAGGTAGAGGCATAAACGCATCTCGGATACTTCCACCCGGTGCATCGACATCTCTAAATTCTCCTGGTTGTATGGATTGTGCTTGATCTTGTACACGAATCCCTCTTTGTTTAAACCCGGCGGGTAAATTGGATAATGTACCCGCATCAAGTAATTGGCGCAGCGCAGTTGTCGCTGTTCGAGAGAGGCCACCAATCATATGAATCAAACCAAAACCGTAGAATCCAAGTCCTGGAAGAAATTTAAAATGGACAAAGTATTGGATCTTTTGTTTTAGTTGGTCATCTGCTTTGAAGTTTCTTTTAATCGATAATACTTTTCTTGACCCTTCATCAATCGTTACAATGTAAGGGAGTTTAATACCTGTGGTATCGCCTGTTTCATCTTTATCTTCAAACCCTTCAAGATCAAGATTCACATGGCATTCAATTAGTTTAAAAATATCTTCGTTTCTTCCTGATCTACGAATCCCTTCGAGTTCTCTTTCTTTTTTCTCAACGGGTGTTTCCGTATCGTAGCCGGGTTTAATATCAATATCTAAATAGAATCCTGAAAGCTGTTGCTTTCTTAAATCATTTTCTGACATCTTCACGGTATGCATCACCGCTTCGGCGTCTTCTAAACTCGTTGCCGTATACGGGACGATTAAATCATCCGCGGGTACAAATTTGGAAACGGCTCTACCCAAAATTTCATCATAATAGACTTTCTTAAAAGCAGAGCCGGCGAGAGGGAGGTAGAATAACATTTGATCAAAATCAGGTTCGTATTCTCTCATTTGATCCATCAATTGAAAATTCATAAAATCTCTAACCCGCGTCGCTTGTTCTTGTTTCTGTTGATTGATTGCCCCTAGAATCTGCGTTCGTACAGGACCATCTGCGGGTAATAATTCTTTGTACGCACCTGCTTGAAACTGGGTTACAGCTTCAGCGAGGACAGGATGCGTAGCACCCGAAGCTCCTTCAAAAGGTTGCGACGGGTTGACGTATTTGAAACCTAAAAGATCTAGACCTTTGGTGTAGGTTTGTTCCCACTCCGCTCTAGAATTTTTATATTCAGTATAGTCTGCAAAAAGGTCTCCACCGATTTTATCTAAAACTTCATCGGGTAAGAGTTCTGCTAAATTCGTGTAATGATCTTCGGTGCCTGCCTGGTTCACGGCCCCTGGTTCAAAGTTAATATCAACCGAACCATCTTCTTGTTCGATTACTTCAGGTTCGCCAGGTGCTGATTCTGTAATCGTTTCCTGTGCTTCTACAATTTCTTCTTCAGGGGGTAAGGTTACCGTTTGTTCGACATTAGGCAACGCCTTGTCGATATTATCTTTGTCCGCCATTATTTCTCCAGTTTCACCACCTTAACTTGTTTATACGGAACATTCAAGCCCTGTGGATTTGGCCCTCTTTTTGGGGGCACTGTTTTGGTTAATCGTTTAACTCTTCCACCTTGCTTATAGTCCCTTTCCCAACGCTTTGCAATCTCAGGTAAATTGGCGTGCATATAACGTCTTTGCTTTTCTGACTTAAAAGGCATTATCTTAAGAACCAAGTTAGGAATCGTTGAAGAGGACTTTTGCTTTTTGGAGATCGTCCTTTGATCCAGGCTTCATTCCAGAAGGGAGTACTCTTATCGTCCTTTTGATAACGTCCTTTTTTCGTTCTTGCTCGTTTATGTTTTCTACCCATAATATACTCTTGATCCCCGGACTATGACTTCTTTTGCATCCTCAGGGTGTTTCAAGAATCCTCCTTGTCTAAATCTCATCACCGCTTGTGTCATTGAGTCCACATAGTCATCGTGGTCTCCATGAGGAAACGCGGCACATTCCTCTATGACTTCCTGTGCATATTGCTTATGCATCGGTGCCCATATTCTACCACTTTCGAAAAAAGGTGCAACCGAATTTACTCTAACGTGTTTGTCGTTTCCTTTAGACGGGGTATAATTCATCACGGGAATATCCATCCGTCTCAACTCGTGGGTCAGCGGGATCCCTGATGCTTTAGCCTCGATTAAGACCATATCAGGTCGCCAGAACAGAAAGGATTCATGAGCCACACGCCGAAGCTCGGGGAACTCGAACCGGTCTTTCTCCGCATCCAACAGGATTAAATGAATCCCGTTATCATCATCACGGAACAGGCCCCAGGTGGTAATCGCAGAAAAGTCAGCAGATTCTTTTTTCAAAAACGCTGTATCATAAGATTGAATAATATAATCCACTTTAGGGGGATTCTCGTGTGGCCAGTCTCTCCACCATTCCCTTTTAATAATCGCTCCTTCTTCCGCAGTCGGTTGCTGCATAAACTGAGCATTCCATTTCTTAACAGGTAAAGATGCTTTCTGTGTTTCTAATTCATCAATGTTCCAATACTCTGGCCATACGGGTTTTCCGTTTGGTAAGATAGCGGGAAATTCAACAACCTCCCATTGATCTCCTTTAACTTCTGTTTGTGCTTTAATTAATCTGCCTGTTAAATCTTTAGTAGACCAACGAGTCATTACAACCACAATAGAACCTCCTGGTTGCAAACGTTGTCTTGGTCCTGAAGTATACCAATCATAAGCTTTATCAAAACCATCTTGGCTTAAAGCATCTTGTTCCTTGTGTGGATCATCAATGATAAGAAGATCGGCACCACGACCTGTAATCGCTCCGCCTGTACCAGCCGCGAAGTATTCACCGCCTTGGGCAGTTTCCCAACGTCCTGCAGCTTTAGAATCTTCTTGTAGTCTGGTTTTAAATACTTCTTGATATGTTTGTGTATCAATTACATTCTTAGCTTTACGACCAAACCTTACAGCTAGTTCAGCGGTGTGGGTCGTTTGAATAATTTTTAATTGTGGATTCTTTCCAATCATCCAAGCAGGTAGATAATTAGATGCAAATTCTGATTTAGTATGCCTAGGGGGCATATTAACAATAAGTCTCTTGATTTCGCCCTTGGCTAATTTATTAAATTTTTCAGCTATAACTTTGTGATGGTACCCTTCTATAAACTCAGGCCACATATATTTAACAAAAGCCAAGAAGTCTTTTTGAACTAGAGACTCCTTTTCTCTTTGTTTAATCTTTAATGCAGCAAGTAAATATTCTCTTTCGTTATCCGGGTTCTCAAAATTTTTTATAATATTTTTTTTCTTTTTAGGCATAAGTGAATCAGCATTTTAACCTGTCTGACTGTATGGATCATTGACTTTAGTCTTAAGTTTAGGATCCCTTTTCCTTTTAAGGTATTTGTTATTTGTTTTCAATAGTTATTGACTATCGTATTAGTATCTCTATTGATTAATAATAACATTAATGAGGGACTTCGTACTCTAATATATCTATATAAAGGTATACCTATCGGTATACTCTGATGTCGAAAAAAAAATCAAGGAAAAAAGAACAAGCGCCACGCGAATGGTGGCGCTTGCTTAATTAATTAGTCTAATAAAACCATATACTCATTCGGAAAATTTTTCATAAACCAATCTAATCCAATTCGCATTGTTTTATCATCTTGGATTTGTTCACTACCCATAATGACATCATAAACAGCAACAGCAAAATTAGGTAGAGTTGTTTCAACTCCACTAAATCTATTAGCCACTTTTATTTCTGCTAATGGATTTTTTCCAAAGTCACATTCATTTAATGGCTTTGTCATTTTGATTGTTTTATTTTTATATTTTATTTCGTTCATAGTTTTTTCCTTTCTCAAACGACTCACTTAATTGTTTTTGTTTAAATAATTCAATCTCTAATTTTCTAATATGCGCTTGATATACTAAAAAAGTTATAAAGACTAAACCATAGAAAGCCAAACCGATATATAAAACTATATTCCAATTCATATTGTTTCAGCCTTCCATTTAATAATTAAACCTAAAGCTTTAAAAACATTTAAATCATTTTTAGTAAATGTTTTTGCATTCTTTAATTTAATTAATGCATTTGAAATATGACAGCTTGGATATATCAAGTCATTGCCATAAACATTTTTAACTTGCAGTATTATTTCTTTATGCATTTTTTTCCTTTCTGTTGTATTGCGTCAACTAATCGACCTAACAAAGTTAATTGACGTTGCATTTCTTTTTTACCTTCATCATTTAATTTAGAATATAAATCTAAATATAATGGTAATTGATTTTCCCATTTAGAAGAAATATCAATTTTTGTTTTTTTTGTTTTCATATTTATACCTTTCTACCTGAATTTATAACATTACTTGCCCTTATAGGGCAAGTGAATTAATAAGGGTTTGAAAATTTTAGCAGGGGCAGCCGAAGAGCTCTTTTTGTTTTTTCTTTATTTTTTTCTTTTTTTATTTTTTTTCTTTATGTTTAGACTACAAGCACAAGCGAGATTTTTTGGGGTAGCCTAGTATCACGAAAGTTTAAAATCTTAATGTGCGTTGAGATATGAAAGAGTTTTTTTTAGATTACAAGCAAAAAAAACGACAAGCGCATTTCTGCGCTTGTCGTTCAAAGTTTAATTATGCTCTTATTTTTTTCTCTAGGATTTTTTCTATCGTTCCTCTATGGTCAATGATACTTTCAAGATTATC
>VTLG01014083.1_pt1 | contig 23794 bp, 24 predicted proteins | sample 4694571 | NCBI WGS metagenome assembly VTLG01 (sample SAMN12604809, study PRJNA352737) | marine metagenome | biome: ENVO:00000447; feature: ENVO:00000209|ENVO:00000569|ENVO:01000036; material: ENVO:00002151; isolation source: viral sequences binned using virsorter ...
TGAAATCGGACAAGAGTCTGATGATTTGGCCACTAACCATTACAATACTATACTATATACGGGGAACACAACTACTCCAAGAACAATCTCAGGAGTAGGTTTTGAACCTGGTATAACTCTTATAAAAGGAAGAAGTGCGGCTGGAGCTGGTCTCTTTTTTGATGATGTTCGTGGTGCAGGTTCTAACAAGCAATTATCACTTGCGACCGAAGATGAAGAAGGAACAGATGGTTCGTATAATAGTGCTAGTTATGGTTTTCTATCTGCATTTAATGCAGATGGTTTTGTTTTAACAGATGGTAGTTCAAATGGTAATTGGGTTAATGAAAATGGAACAACTTTTGCATCATATAATTGGAGATTAGGAACTGCTCATTCTGGAACAACGTCAGGTAGTGGTGATGATGAATCATATTCTGCTCAGGTAAATACGGACGCAGGAATAGGACTCGTAGCATATGAAGGAAATGGTACATCAGGACATACGATACCTCATAATCTCAGCAAAGCCCCAGAGTTTATCGTTGCCAGAAGAAGAACACCTGACAATGCTTGGTTTGTGTTTCACACAGGCGTTGCATCTGACCCCGAAACAGATTATCTGGTGTTTGATACAAATGCGGCCGTTGCTGACCAAACAGCAATGTGGAATGATACAGCACCTAGTTCAACAATGATAACTGTTGGCGATAGTAGTGGAACAAATACAGATGGTAATAATTATATAATGTGGTATATGCACTCAGTAGATGGATTTTCAAAATTCGGTGCATATCGTGGTAACAATAATGCAGGTGGACCGTTTGTATATTGTGGCTTTAGACCAGCAATGGTAATTACAAGACGTACAGATAGTGGTGACCATTGGAGACTTATAGATAATAAAAGACACCCTGTAAATGATGGTAGTGCGCCTGGTTTTAAATTAAATGATGCAGAAAATGAGTCTGATTCGGGAAATCGTAATATGGATTTTGTATCCAATGGTTTTAAAGTCAGGGAGACTGACCCCGACTCCAATGCTGATGGTGGTAATTATGTATATATGGCATTTGCGGCAACACCTTTTAAGTACAGTAATGCATATTAAGTATTATAAATAATCAATAATATATGGAGAAAATAAATTGAGTTGGAAACATAACGGAGCAAGAATAATATATCCTGGCAGGGCTTGGACTGATGACGATGGTTATCAACACCCAGCTAACTGGCTCAAAATTTGGGACGAGGCATCAAGAACTGAAAAAGGATTATCATGGGAAGACGACCCTGCAATAAAATCATTTGATAATAGATTTTATCACGGCTATGAGATTGATGCAGACGGTGCCGAAACTGACGAATTAATACCAAAAAGTCTTGCTGACGTAACTGAAAAAGATTCTAGTGGTAATGATGTAGTAAGAATAGGTTTAAAAAATCAATATATAAATGCTAAGAAAGCTGAGGCAGGAGACTTACTATCTAAAACGGATTGGTACGTAGTACGTAAAGAAGAAAAAGGTACAGCAATTCCATCATCAGTTACGACTGAACGTGATGCAATAAGAACGGCTTGTGCGGACGTGGAAACAAAAATCACAAATGCCGCTAACATGACAGCGTTTATAGCATTGTTTGACCTAGCAGATGACGGTGGGCCAAGCGACATGGATTGTTATTTTTCAATAACTAATCCTTAAAACATCAACACTAGTTTTGTACCATTATAAATAGTAGTTATATTATACTGGAGACTACTATGGCCGTTCCATCAACAAGAAGTGCATTCAAAGAATACTGTTTAAAAAAACTAGGAAAACCTGTCATTGACATCAATATAGATGAAGAACAATGCGAGGACCGTATAGACGAGGCATTAAAGTATTATCAAGATTATCATTATGATGGAACCGAGAGAGTACTTATCAAACATCAAGTTACATCTAGTGATATTACTAATGGATATATCACATTAGCTGATGCTGTTATAGGTGTAAGCAGAGTTTTAGATTTAGGTCAAGCTGTACAATCATCAAATTTATTCAATATCAGATATCAAATACATTTAAACGATTTATTTGATTTATCTGCCGCATCATATGTTCCTTATGTTACAGCAATGAGACACGTAGAAACTTTAGAGGAACTTTTCGTTGGTAAAAAACCAATAAGATATAATCGTCATAGAAATCAATTACACATTGATATGGATTGGGACGAAGATGTAACTGCTGATGAATATATCATTGTGGACGGACATCAAATTGTCGACCCTGATACATATACTGATGTTTGGGGAGACCGTTGGTTAGCTAGATATGCAACTGCATTAATAAAAAAACAATGGGGTTCTAATCTTACTAAATTCGAGGGTATGCAACTTCCTGGTGGTGTAACATTTAACGGAACTAAAATTTATGATGATGCAAATGAAGAATTAATTAAATTAGAAGAAGAAATGATTACATCATATAGTCTGCCAGTTACAGACATGACGGGATAATAATGTGGCAATTAATTCATATTTTAAAAATCTAACGTATGCACGTGAACAGGATTTAATTGAAGATTTAACAATAGAATCAATTAAACAATATGGGCATGATATGCGTTATATTCCACGTACATTAGTTCGTGATGATTCTTTATTTGGCGAAGATACATTGTCAACATTTGATGATGCTACTGAATTAGAGATGTATATTAAAAATATAGAAGGCTTTGAGGGAGAAGGTGAGTTCTTATCAAAGTTTAATCTCGAAGTACGAGATACTATAACATTTACAGTAGCACGTAAAAGATTTGACCAATCATTAACAGAAAAAATTACTACTGAAAACGGTTACAATTATCTAACAGAAGATGCAGATACAACTGCTCCGTCTAGACAATTTCTAACAGATTCACAAGCAGGTGATTCTTTAATGTTAGATGGTGCTGGTGAAGGATATACAATAACATCTAATAGACCTAAAGAGGGAGACTTACTTTTCTTCCCACTAGTTCAAAAACTATACGAGATTAAGTTTGTAGAACACGAGTCTGTATTCTATCAATCAGGAAGATTGCAAACTTATGATTTGCGTTGTGAACTATTCACATACAGTAGTGAGAAACTAGAAACTGGAAATACAGCCATAGATGCTATTGAGACTGCGTTAACCACCGATATCCTAGCTTTCGAGTACACATTAGATGGTATTAGTGGAGTTCTTCAAAGCGAAGATGGTGGCTCGATTATGCAAGAGTACAGACTTGAGGGTACTCAACCAACTGCTAACAATGAGTATCTACAATCAACAGATTCAGTATTCAGTTCAGATGCAATAATTGACTTTAGTGAAGGAAATCCTTTCTCAGAAATGGATAGGTACTAATTATGTTTGGGGCCCAATATTATCATGGTATTCTTAGAAAGTATGTAATGGCTTTTGGTAATTTGTTTAATGATATTATCGTTCAAAGACTTAATACTTCAGGAGTTAAAGTACAATCTATTGCTGTACCTATTGCATATGGACCTAAAGAAAAATTTCTTGTAAGACTTAAACAAGACCCTAACCTAGATTCAAAAACAGCAATAACTTTACCACGTATTGGTTTTGAAATATCATCATATCAATATGCTGGTGATAGAAAACTTTCTTCTACTATAAAAAATATAAACATATTAAATACTGATAAAGCTAGATTAAAATCACAATATGTTCCTGTTCCTTATGACATAACATTTGCTCTTTCTATATTTGTAAAAAATGCTGATGATGGTTGTCAAATAGTAGAACAGATATTACCATATTTTAGACCAGAATTTACTACTAATGTAAGATTAATTCCAGAAATGGATATAGTCGTTGATACTCCTGTTGTATTACAAGATATTACAGTAGAAGATGCATATGAAGGAGATTTTGATACAAGACGAGCATTAGTATATAATTTAAATTTTATTGTTAAAGGATTATTATTTGGACCAGTATCTACTACTGGTACTATTAAACGTTCTATCGCTAGAGTTAAACTTGACACACCTGTTGATACACCTACAAGTGAAAGAATTACAGTTACACCTTCTGCTTTTGCAAATGGTGCACCATTAACATCACCATCAGCTAATGCTGATTTAACTGTTGCATTAGGTACGATAAGTGCAAACAGCGATTATGGATTTACTGTTGATATAGAAGATGACCCATTTTTAGTATTAGGTTTTGAAGACGAATTGGAGTAATTAATTATGAGTACTAAAACAAATATGGAAAAAACTATGGAAGATATTTTAGAATTGTCTCCAGATACACAATCAATGAAAGAAGTTCTTAGTAGTGGTGAAGTACTGCCAGCTAGAGAAATAATAAATTCAGATAACATTACTGATGAAGATTTTGAATATGCTAGAGATAATCTAAAAAGTATTATAGATAATGGTACAGCTACAATAGAGGAACTTTCTTCTATTGCATCTACTTCAGAATCTCCTAGAGCATTTGAAGTATTGTCAGCTTTAATGAAAACAATCGTAGATGCAAACAAAGATTTATTAGAATTGCAAAGAAAAGCAAAAGCAATAAAAAAAGAAACTGCTCAAGACCAACCAAAGAATGTAACAAACGCATTATTTTTAGGAAGTACTAAAGATTTACAGAATCTATTGAAAAATAAATCTGCTGATACTTAAATTATGACAGACATATATGCCGCTAATCCAAATCTAAAGAAGGCGTATCAATCTTTAGAATGGAGCGAAGAACAACTAAAAGAATATATCAAATGTGATAAAGATATAAACTACTTCATTAACAACTATGTAAAGATTGTTAGTCTAGATGAAGGTCTTATTCCTTTCACAATGTATGATTATCAGAATGATTTAGTTAAAATGATATCAGATAATCGTTTTACAGTAATCAAAACTTGCAGACAAGCTGGTAAGACAACGACAGCGGCCGCTACTATCTTATGGTATGCATTATTTAATTCAGATTATACAATAGCTATTCTTGCTAACAAACTATCAACAGCAAGAGAAATTCTTGCTCGTGTACAAAGAGCATACGAAAATCTTCCTAAGTGGTTACAACAGGGCATATTATCTTGGAATAAAACTTCTTTAGAATTAGAGAATGGAAGTCAGATAATATCATCATCAACAGGTTCTTCTGCTATTCGTGGTTACTCAATTAACTTTTTGTATCTTGATGAGTTTGCTTTCGTACCAAGAAATATACAAGATGATTTCTTTACATCAGTATATCCTACTATTATTTCTGGTACTAATACAAAAGTTGTTATCACATCAACTCCTTGTGGATTCGATTTATTTTATAAGATATGGACTAATTCAGTAGAAGGAAGAAATGAATATAAGAATTTTGCTGTAAACTGGGACGATGTTCCTGGTAGAGACCTTGAATGGAAAGAGAAAACAATTTCTAATACAAGTGAAGACCAATGGAGACAAGAATTTGAAGCCGAGTTCTTAGGTTCTACAAACACATTGATTGCTCATAGTAAATTATCTAAAATGGTTTGGCATACTCCTATTCTAGAAGGATATGACGAAAGTTTATGTGTTTATAAAGAGGCACAACCAGACCATGTATATTATTGTACAGTTGATACATCACGTGGAGCAGGAATAGATTATTCTGCTTTTGTAGTAATAGATGTAACAACAGTACCATTTGAAATTGTTGCTGTTTATCGAAATAATTTGATAGAGTCATTAGTTTATCCTAATATTATTAATAACGTGTGTAAGTCGTACAATGATGCATATGTATTAGTAGAAATTAATGATAATGGTCAACAGATAGCTGATATATTACATGGAGAATTAGAATACGATAATGTTATATTTACAGTAATGAAAGGACGTGCTGGTCAGATTTTAGGTGGTGGGTTTTCTAAGACAGGTACTCAGAAAGGTGTTAGAACAACAAAACAAGTTAAGAGAATTGGTTGTGCTAACTTAAAAGCTATGGTTGAAAATGATAAGCTGATAGTCAATGATTATAACATTGTTAATGAATTATCAACATTCGTACAGAGATACTCATCATACGAGGCAGAAATAGGAGCCCATGATGATTTAGCAATGTGTCTAGTTTTATTTGCATGGTCTACTAATCAACCATTCTTTAAAGAATTGACTGATATGGATTTGAGAGCAAAGTTAATGCAAGATAGAGAAAGACAAATGGAAGAAGAAGTTTTACCTTTTGGGTTTTTAGATGACGGTGGTGACCCAGAAACAGAAAATACTATAAATACTAGTAGTTGGCTTTTTCCAGAAGAAGATGAACGAATCTATTAACACACCTTTAAATTTTAGCACGGCCGCGGCCGTCAGAGTCAAAGAACTTTTAAAAGAAGAAGATAATGATGCACTTATGTTACGAGTGTATATCTCAGGTGGTGGGTGTTCTGGATTTCAGTATGGATTTACTTTTGATGAAGAAGTCGGAGACGGTGATACTGTTGTTGAAAATGAAGGTGTCAAATTATTAGTCGACCCAATGAGTTTTCAATATTTAGCAGGTTCTGAAATAGATTTTTCAGATGACCCCTTCAATCAACATTTTATAATACGAAACCCAAATTCTACTGGAACTTGTGGTTGTGGTTCATCATTTTCTGCTTAATTCTTTATATAAAGAAGTAAAGAAAACTACACATTTCTCGTTTTATAAATAATCATTGTAATTTGCAAAACATATAGATTTTCTATAATGAGGAGAATGAAAGATGCCTTTTCAAGTATCACCAGGCGTTAATACGAGTGAAATTGACTTAACAACCGTAGTACCAGCGGTATCTACAACGGAAGGTGCCCTAGCTGGTCATTTTCGTTGGGGACCTGTTAGTCAAAGAGTTTTAATCAACTCAGAAGATACTCTAGTTGACACCTTTAACAAACCAAATGCAAACTGTGCGACAGATTGGTTTACTGCGGCGAATTTTTTATCATATGGCAATAAATTATATATTGTACGTACTAATGTAGCGAGTTCAAACAATGCAACATCTAGTGGTGTTGGCAAAAGTATTCTTAATGAAGAAGACTACGATAACAATCATAATACTGGTACAAGCGGTGCGGGAAACTGGGTCGCAAAATATCCTGGTATACTAGGTAATAGTTTAAAAGTATCAATTTGTCAAAGTGCAAATACTTTTGAATCTACTTTATCCAGTAACATAGCTTACACAGACGGTTCAACTACTGTAACTTCTAATGTTGCTCTATTCACGACTGAAGTTTCAGTCGGAGATTTATTAGTATTAGGTCCTGACCTAGACATTCGTAAAGTTGCATCTATTGAATCATCAAAATCTTTAACTTTAGAAACAGCATATAGTGGAAATTCTGTTACTAATAAAGCACAAGGTGCCGTAGGAATTAAAAGACGTTGGGAGTTTCATGCTAGTGTTGATGCAACACCAGGTACTTCAGCTTACGCAACAACTCGTGGCGGTTCAGGTGATGAACTACACGTTGTAGTTGCAGATGAAGATGGAGAATGGACAGACACCAAAGGACAAGTTTTAGAAATCTACAATGCTCTATCAAGAGCAGAAGATGGTAAAACTGAAGAAGGTGGAACCAACTTCTATAAAGAAGTAATTAATCAAAAATCTAGGTATATATGGTGGGGCAATCACGACAGCGTTATGACTAGTGCTGGCGGACTTGCATCAGCAACATATACCAACACTAGTGATTTAGCACAAACTGATTCACTTAACGGTGGCAGAGATGGTGCAACAAGTTCTAATGCAGAAAAAATCATAGGATATGATATGTTTAAGTCTCCAGAAGATGTTGACGTATCATTGGTTCTAGGTTCAGATGCAGATAGTACTGTTGCAATTCATATAATTAATAACATTGCAGAAGTTCGCAAAGACTGTATTGCAGTTCTTTCACCTGAACGTGCAGACGTTGTTAATAACGCTAGTTATACGGGTGCTGAGATGGACGATGTTATTGCATTTAGAGATGCATTACCATCTAGTTCATATGCGACATTAGACTCAGGTTGGAAGTATCAATTCGACAAGTATAATGACTTGTATCGTTTTGTACCTCTAAACGGAGATGTCGCAGGACTTATGGTACGTACTGATAACACAAGAGACCCATGGTACTCACCTGCTGGATTTAACAGAGGTAATATCAAGAACGTTGTTAAATTACCTTATAATCCATTAAAAGCACAACGAGACCAGTTGTATAAGAGTGGTATTAATCCAATTGTAACATTTCCTGGACAAGGAACAGTTATGTTTGGTGATAAGACTTTACTTGCAAAACCAAGTGCATTCGATAGAATTAATGTTCGTAGATTGTTCATTGTTCTTGAAAAAGCAATTTCGACTGCATCTAAATTTACGCTATTTGAATTCAATGATGATTTCACAAGAGCCCAATTTAGAAACATGGTAGAACCATTTTTACGAGATGTACAAGGTCGTAGAGGTATATTCGACTTCCGTGTCGTTTGTGATGAATCAAATAACACAGGTGAAGTGATTGATAGAAACGAGTTTATAGGTGATATTTACATTAAACCTGCTCGTTCAATTAACTTTATTCAACTTAACTTTGTTGCAGTTAGAACAGGGGTTGAGTTTGAAGAAGTTGTCGGTCAGTTCTAATGGTCGTTATAAATAACAGTAAGATATTAGGAGAATAGTAATGGCCTTTAATGTAAATTTATTTCAAGGTGCTTTAAAATTTGGTGGAGCCCGTCCATCGCTGTTTCAAGTGAACATTACTAATCCAGTTAATGCAACTGGTGATGTAATGGTTCCTTTTATGGCTCAAGCGACTTCAATACCACAATCTGAACTCACACAGTTTCCAGTAAAATATTTTGGAAGAGATGTTAAGTTTGCTGGTCAACGTACTTTTACTGAATGGAGTGCTACCATAATTAATGATGAAGACTTTGCAATTCGTAATGCTATGGAAGAATGGCATAATGCAATTAATTCGGGGAAAACAAATCTTACGAATTTAGGTTCATCTTCACCTACACTTTATAAATCAGATGCACAAGTAACGCATTTTTCTAAAACTGGTGTTCCATTACGTGTATATAACATGGTAGGAATTTTTCCAGTTACTATTTCGCCTGTCGAATTAGCTTGGGAAACAGTAGATGCATTAGAAACATTTGAAGTTACATTCGCATACGATTATTTTGAAGTATCAGGTGGAATAACTGGTAACGCAGGCGGAGCTTAATCAAACGCTTTAAATTGAATAGAGAGAGTAGTTTTTTAGCTACTCTCTTTTTTCTATGTTTTTTTTGATTATAAATATACAATATGTACATAAATATAGAAAAGGATTAATATAATGGAACTTTTCGGTTTTGAAATATTAAAGAAGAAGTCAGAAGAACAAATACCCTCAATAGTATCTCCAGCTAAAGAAGATGGCTCGATTGAAGTCGCTCCAGGTGGTGCATATGGCACATATGTTGACATGGACGGCAAAGCAAAGAGTGAAGGAGAACTAGTCAGCAAGTATCGTCAAATGTCAGTTCAACCAGAATGTGATATAGCGATTCAAGACATTATCAATGAGGCAATTTCAATGGATACTACCACTGATAATGCTGTCGAAGTTTCTCTTGATAAACTCAAAATAAGTGCAAGTATTAAAAATAAAATTCGTGAAGAATTTAATAATATTTTAGGACTGCTTGATTTTAATAATGAGGCATATGACATATTCAAAAAGTGGTATGTAGATGGTCGTTTATATTATCATATTGTGATTGATGATAAAAACCCTAAATCTGGTATTGCTGATTTAAGATATATTGACCCACGCAAAATACGAAAAATAAAAGAACCTATAAAAGAAAAAGACCCAAGAACAGGTGCTATTCTTTACAAAGGTGTAAACGAATATTATATGTACAATGCTAAAGGCTTAACAAATGCAGGAGCCGCAGAAGGAGTTCGTTTAGCACCAGATTCAATTTGTTATGCACACTCTGGTGTATTAGATTCTAGAAATATGTTAATTTATGGACATCTTCATAAAGCAATCAAACCACTTAATCAATTACGTATGCTCGAAGATGCTGTTGTAATATACAGACTAGCAAGGGCACCTGAACGTAGAATCTTTTATATAGATGTTGGTAATCTTCCAAAGATGAAAGCAGAACAGTACTTACGTGATATGATGGTTAAGCATAAAAATAAATTAACGTATGATGCTACGACTGGTGAAGTCAGAGATGACAGAAAGTTTATGACTATGTTAGAAGACTTTTGGTTACCTAGACGAGAAGGTGGCCGAGGAACTGAAATAACAACTTTACCTGGTGGACAAAATCTAGGTGAAATGGAAGATGTTGAATATTTTAAAAAGAAATTATTTCATTCACTAAATGTTCCTATAAGTAGATTAGAATCTGAAAATGCTTTTCAAATAGGTAGAAGTTCTGAAATAACAAGAGATGAATTAAAGTTTTCTAAATTCATTGATAGATTACGTATTCGTTTTGCACAAATGTTTAATGATTTATTAGAAATTCAACTTGCATTAAAAGGTATTACTACTCGTGATGAATGGAAAGAAATGAAAATAGCTGTTAGTTACAAGTGGCCCCGTGATAATCATTTTACTGAATTAAAAGAATCTGAAATTCTTAGAAACAGATTAGAAATTCTTGCAGATGTTGACCAGCACGTTGGTAAATACTTTTCTCTTGCATGGATTCGTAAGAATGTATTACTTATGAGTGAAGAAGAAATTGATAAGATTGATACAGAAATAAAAGATGAAGAAGGTGATAGTGATATGGGAGATGATGATGGTGGTTGGGAAGAAACAAAACCTATACTACCACAATTAGAAACTAAACAAGAAACTGCATCTTTTGAAAATATTGAAAATGAAAAACTAAGTGAGGAAGAAAAAGCATTAATAGCTAAATTTGACCATGTTCTTGATTCTGCTGTCGAGGATTAATGATGTCAGAAAAATTAAGAGATGCTAAAGTACTAGCCTTATCAATCGTAGAGACAGAGAAAAGAATAGCTGTCTTACAATCTCAGCTTGACGAATTAAAAATAACACTTACATCAAATCATAAAGAATTGATGGAAAGTCGTATGCAAGGTCCTCAAGGCAAACAGGGTCCTCCTGGTCCAGCTGGTGGACTTCAAGTAGTAGAAAAAGTATTTCGTGGAATGAAAGGTGACCAAGGTGAGATTGGTCCCAAAGGTCCTGCAATAGAAAAAGCACTTCTTGAAGATAAAGATTTAAAACTTATTCGAGAAGATGGAGAAGAATTAAATGTAGGTCGTGTAGTAGGTCCTAGAGGTGGACAAGGTATACCTGGCGAAAAAGGTGAACAAGGCCCTAGAGGTTTTCTAGGTGAACAAGGACCTCAAGGAGAAAAAGGTAACGAAGGTAAAATTGGTCCTAGAGGTTTAATTGGTGAACAAGGTCCACAAGGTGAAATTGGTCCTAGAGGTGAATTAGGATTAAAAGGAAAACAAGGCGAACAAGGTCCACAAGGAATAGAAGGAAGAAAAGGAGAACAAGGACTTCTTGGTGAACAAGGTCCAATAGGTAAACGTGGAGAACGTGGTGAAAGAGGCCCAGAAGGCCCAGAAGGTCCTATAGGTCCCGCAGGTCGTGATGGAACACAAGTAGATACAGATGCTATAAAAGAAAATTTATCAGAAGGTCTGCAAGAATTTAAAGACGGAATTACACAACAAGTAACTAGAATGGCATTAGCAGGTGGTCTTAACAATGCTGGTTCTGGTGAAGTTTGGTTAAGTCGTTTAGATGATGTACATTATGGAACTGTAAAATCTCCCGCAAATAATGCCACGCTTAAATTTAATACTGTAACTAACAGATGGGTAGCGAATAGTGTTAGTAGTTCTGGAATTTCTGGAATTACAATTAAAGAAGAAGGTTCTTCTGTCGGTACAACAGTTACAGAAATAGATTTTGTTGGTGCATCAGTTACAGCAACAGGGAATTCTAGTGTTGTTCAAGTTCAGAGTGCGGCAGTTGGTAACAATATCACAACAACGTTACAAAGTAGAAATATTATACCAGAGGCAGATAATACAAGAAGTCTTGGTTCAGCATCAAGACGATTTAAAGAATTGTTTCTTGGACCTGGGTCATTATACGTAGGTACAACAGAATATGGTAATACATGGTTCAAATGGGTAGATGATACTAGAAATTGGGCAAAAGGTTCCCTTGTACAGAACACTTATGCAATCGCTACATATCCAACAAATACAGCGATACGTACTCATTTAACAGCAACATATAAAAGTAATACAGCGACACATACACATTTAACAGCAACATATCCAACAAATACAGCGATACATACACATTTAGTAGCAACATATACGTCAAATACAATAATACGTACACACTTAGGAGCTGTATATGCAACTAATACAGCAATAAACACTAGACTTGGACCTTATTTACAAGTTGCAAATGCACACACAGAAGATACGGCCGAAAGATTTGCAGTTGCTTTCGGATAAAAAGTAAAGTTATTATAAATAATAAGACAAACTAATGGAGAACTATTATTATGGCTAATGATAATATAAAAGATTCAATAAATGCCCTAAATACGGGCGATTCTTCAGCTTTCAAAAATATGATACAACAAGAATTATTGAGTCGTGCGAAAGAATCAATCTCTACACAACGAATTGTGGCTGGTCAAACATTTTTTGATGACGAAGAACCAGAGATTGCAGTAAGTGATGAAGTAGATGATTCTCAGATGGAATTACAATTAGAACCAGAGGAAACCCCTGATGAAGAAATTCAAGCAACTGTTTGAGGCTGGAAACTCAGCGGCCGACTTCAAAGTTAAAAAAGATGATGAAGAAGAAGGTACGGGTGAAAAATCTAGTGCTAGTGATGAAGAAAAATTTAAGAAACTGCACAAAACTGATAAAAAGAAACACCCTCATGCTGATGATGCAGTACACCAAGGAAGTACTAAAAAAGCAGAACGTTACGTTGATGGCGAAAAAAAGCCATTAAAAACTTATAAAGAAATGAAAGAAGATTGCAAAGTTGATGAAGATGATTCCGACGGTCATACAATCACTAAAGATGAAGATGAAGATATTGAAGAAGGTCTTCTTAACGACTTAAAGAAAAAAGAAGTAGTTCTTAAAGATAGAAAAAAAACTAAAGTTAAATTAAGTCCTGCAGATGTAAAAGCATTAACAAATGCATACGGTAAATTAAATTCAGCGAATAAAAAGAAATTTGAGGCAGAGTTAATGAAAGATAAAATGTCTTTTGATACTATGCTCGATTTTGCCAAACAAACATAAAGGAGTAAATAATGGCACAAGCAATTACAGTTAATCAAACTATTGGCTCTAGAGGAACTGGTGCCCTTGTTGTTACTTCTGATGCAACAGGATTTTTAAGTACGGCCGCTAATGCTCCCGCAACTGCAAAAGCAAATACTGCTGGAGAAACTATTAATGCAATGTATATAACTGATATTGTAACTACTGGTTCAACAGCGGCTACAAGCTGGACAATTAAACGAGGCGGTACTACTGTATGGGTTGCATATGGTAATGGTCAATACAAGTTTAGAGATAAAGGTATGCGTTTAGAGGCTGACACAACAGCGGCAGCCGCAAATGTTGTTTTCACTTTAGCTGGTGGTGGAACTGGCTATTGTCAAATAAAACTAACGAAGTCTTCTAACGCAGAATAGGAGAAGTTTATGAAATTGATAACAGAAATGATTGATAATGACATAGAGTTTGTTTGCGAAGAAAAAAACGGTAAAAAACAATATGTTCTTAAAGGCATATTCATGCAAGGCAATATTAAAAATCGCAACGGCCGTGTTTATCCAATGGAAACTCTTATCAAAGAAGTAAAAAGATATTCAAAAGAATTTATTGATAAAAATCGTGCTTATGGTGAATTAGGACACCCACAAGGCCCTACTATTAATTTAGAACGTGTATCTCATATGATAAAAGATTTACACGCAGATGGGAATAATATTATGGGTGAGGCTAAAGTTTTAGATACACCAATGGGTACGATAGTAAAGAATCTTATGGACGAAGGTGCAACACTTGGTGTTTCATCTCGTGGCATGGGGTCGCTCCGCAATTCAAAGGGAGTTGACACGGTACAATCTGATTTCCAATTAGCAACGGCCGCAGATATTGTTGCGGACCCTTCTGCTCCTGAGGCATTTGTCGAAGGTATTATGGAAGGTGTTGAGTGGTTACAGATTGACAATCGTTGGGTTCCACAGTATTTAGAACAGTCTAAAGCACAAATTTTAAAGGCAAAACGTACTAATCTGAAGGAAACCAAATTGAAGTTGTTCCAAGATTTCTTGGAAAGACTCTAAAAGATGCATTTTTTATAAATACTAAAGAATTGATAAAATTTGCAAAATTTATAACCTATAGGTAAAGGAGACAACAGATGTCCGAGCAAGATATTAATCAAGCGGAACAAGCAAAGGACCAAGTTGATGCTGAAATTAAAGAAGACGAAAATCTTTTAGAAGTTAAGGCTTCAATGGGGGACCCTAGCGAAGTGCCTGACCCTATCGCTGTAAAAGCTAAAAAGAATAAAGGCGATAAGACAGATGCATTGGCCGTTCACGACCCAGAAGGTGGGCCTGCAGATGAAAAACCTAAAGAGGTTGAATCTGCTATGCCTAAAACTAAAGCTGGAATGATTAATGCCGCAATTCAAATGATGCAGAGTGCTAGAAAAGGTAATCTAGAAAAGAACTGGGAAAATCTTTCAAAAGCACTAATGTCAGAAAATGAATCGCACGAAGGCGAAGAAATTTCAGAAGAAGAAATCGTTCAAACTAATTCAAAACCAGTAGCAAAGATATCTGCTGAAGATATAGACGTTTCAGATGACATAGATGCTATGTTTGGTTCTGAAGAACTTGACGAAGAATTCAAAGAAAAAGCTAAAACTATTTTTGAGGCCGCTGTCGTTGCACAAGTAAATGATAAGTTGGAAACATTAGCAGTTGAGGCAGAGGCAGACGTAGAGGCAAGTTCTACTGCGGCCGCTGATGAACTAACTGAAAAAGTTGACACTTATCTCGATTACGTTGTAAACGAGTGGGTTGAAGATAATAAGTTAGCAATAGAACAAGGTGTACGTGCTGATATAGTCGAAGACTTTATGAAAGGTCTTAAAGGGCTATTCACCGAACACTATATTGACATTCCTGAAGAAAAAGTTGATATCGTTGAAGAACTAGTTAATAAAGTTGAAGAACTAGAATCAAAGGTAAATTCTGAAACTGATAAGAATGTTGAACTTTCTAGTATCATTAAAGATGCTGAGAAAGAGAAGATTTTTGCTGAATCTACAAAAGACTTAGTAGATACACAAGTCGAAAAACTACGTGGTTTAGCAGATGGTGTAGAGTTTTCAGATGCGGAAGATTTCGAGAAGAAATTAGATATGTTGAAAGAAAACTATTTTGATATTGGGACTGATGATATGAACGATTCAGTTGTAACCGATGATGGAAAAGAACCTGTTGCTCTTGATGCAGACGAAAAAGAGCATACGGGTGCCATGGCGGCATATATGGGAGCAATCTCAAGGTCTGTCAAAAAATAAATTTTATTATAAATAATATAGAACTATAAAGGAGATAATTCAAATGTTTCTATCCGAAGAACTACAAAAAAAGTGGCAGCCAGTTCTTGAACACCCTGATTTAGGGGACATTAAAGACCCTCATCGCCGTGCTGTAACTGCTACACTTTTAGAAAACCAAGAAAAGGCATCTCGTGAAAGCGATTCAGGTGGCTATCAAGCACCTAGTCTCTTAGGAGAAGCCGCACCAACTAATGCTATGGGTGCATCAAGTTCAACCGCTGGTGACGGTGCTGTTGATATTTATGACCCAGTATTAATTTCATTAGTAAGACGTTCTATGCCTAATCTTATTGCATATGACATCTGTGGTGTACAACCAATGACTGGTCCTACTGGACTAATCTTTGCTATGCGTCCACGTTATACAAGTCAATCAGGTACTGAGGCACTTTATAACGAGGCTGTAAGTTCGTTTGCGGCATCTTCAAACAATGATGCTACATTCTCAACACGTACTCCTGGCCTTGACCAAACTCAAGCTGGAGCAACTGCTCAAACAGGCGCTGACCCAACATCACGTGCTAGTGGTTCTGGTTACACAGTAACTCCTGGTATGACAACAGCTACTGGTGAAGCCTTGGGTGATGCAACAACTAATGCATTTTCAGAAATGGCTTTCTCAATCGAAAAAGTTTCTGTAACTGCAAAATCACGTGCATTGAAAGCTGAATACACAATGGAACTTGCACAAGACCTTAAAGCTATCCATGGTTTGGACGCTGAAACGGAATTGAGCAACATTCTTTCTGCTGAAATTCTAGCTGAAATAAATCGTGAAGTTGTTCGTACAATTAACTATACTGCTACCGCTGGCGCTCAAAGTAACGTCAACACAGCAGGTACTTTTGACTTAGACGTAGATGCAAATGGCAGATGGTCTGTTGAACGTTTTAAAGGATTGATTTTCCAATTAGAACGTGAAGCCAATCAAATTGCTAAATCTACTCGTAGAGGTAAAGGTAACGTCTTAATTTGTGGTTCTGATGTAGCATCAGCATTACAAATGGCTGGCGTTTTAGACTACACTCCTGCATTAAGTGCTGGATTAAACGTTGATGATACTGGTAATACTTTTGCTGGTGTTCTTAACGGACGTACTAAAGTCTATGTTGACCCTTATTTCTCAACAGCATCTGGTAAGCAGTATGCAACAGTTGGCTACAAAGGCTCAAGTGCTTTTGATGCTGGACTATTCTACTGCCCATACGTTCCATTGCAAATGGTTCGTGCAGTTGGCGAGAATACTTTCCAACCAAAAATTGGATTCAAAACTCGTTACGGAATGGTTGCAAATCCGTTTGCTACCTCTGATGCAGATGGTGCATTAACTTCACAATCGAAGAACTTGTACTATCGTTTAGTTATCATTTCAAACTTAATGTAATTTATAAAAATTATAAGCATTTAAGTTTAAGGGGAACTCAGTTCCCCTTTTTTTATGTTTGAATCATTATAAATAGTAGTATGGCAAGAATAAGCAAACTAGGTACAAATTCATTAAGTGAGAAGGCCCTGTCTGGCAATCTAAACTTTCTATCACCAATAGGATTTAGATTTCAGTTACAGAGGGCACCTAATGTGGAGTACTTTTGTCAATCTGTTACTTTGCCAACGTTATCAATTAATGAAGTTCCACAAATAAGTCCTTTTGTTAATATACCAAGACCAGGTGATAAAGTTACATACGGTGAATTTGCTATACGTTTTCGTATAGACGAAGATATGACAAACTATCTAGAAATACATGATTGGATTGTATCACTAGGCCATCCAGACGATTTATCGCAATTTAACAGTCTCAATCCTATGGCACCAGGTGCGAGAAGTGAAGGATTTGTATCAGATGTTGTATCTGATGGTTCAATAATAGTACTTTCATCTAACAATAACGCAAATATTCGTATATCTCTACAAGATATGTTCCCATTATCACTCGCTCCACTTACCTTTGACACAACACTAGCAGAAATAAATTATTTAGAGGCCGATTGTACATTTCAATACAAGAAGTTCGAGATAGAAAAACTGTAAAAAAGAACTTGACACAATACCATATCCGTAGTATAATTAATCTTGTAATGATTAAGCAGGGTAGTACATAATGAAAATAGAAGAAGTTATTGATTTATATCAAAAGGATTGTAAGATAGACGAGACTGAACTATCAAGGGAGAGTCTAAATACACCAATCCTACATGGTAAATATTTAAAGATATATTCAGAAGAAAGACTGAAGTTAAGGTCCTTTAAAATTAAAAGAGATGAATTAACATCAAAACTAATGGACTATTATAAAGGTGATTTAAATAATCCAGAGGACTTAGAAGAAATAGGTCGAGAGCCATGGCCTAAGAAGGTATTAAAACAAGATTTACGTTATCATATAGAATCAGATAAAGAGATGGTCGACATTAATATCAAAGTGGCCTATCAAGAAGAATTGGTAGATGTATGCCAAGAAATAATAAAAAATATAAACAATAGGGGATTTGTGATAAAGAATAGTATAGATTTTATTCGTTTTACTATGGGTGGTTAATTTGAATATATTATGGTGTCCTCAGTCGAGGTTCAATGAGTCGAAACTGGGAATGGAATTTACACGGAAAATGGGAACCTAATACCTTGCAAATTAAAAAGGTTAATGAGGTTCATATGAAAATTGAGGCAGAACCTGTCATCAAACAAGAACTGTCGGATTTTTTCACGTTTGTAGTTCCTAATGCAAGATTTACTCCTGCATATAAGTCTCGTATGTGGGACGGAAAAATACGTCTGTTTGATAATAGAACAAGTAGATTATATCTAGGTCTGTTTCCATACGTAGAACATTTTGCACAAGAGAGAAATTATACAATCACTAAAGAAGATGATGTGGGTGTACAAGAAGAATTTTCAGTTGTTGAGGCCAAAGAGTTTGTTGAGAGTTTAAGATTACCACATACGATTCGTGATTATCAATTAGATTCTTTTATACATTGTATAAGAAACAATAGGTCTTTAATCGTTTCACCAACTGCATCAGGAAAATCTCTTATCATATACACGATATTAAATTGGTATGCAGATGCAAGACTAGCAGACAAAGCATTAATCATTGTACCAACTATATCACTAGTACAGCAAATGGCAACTGATTTTGTAGAATATGGTTGTGAGAAAGACGAGATACATCAGATAACAGCAGGTGCAGATAAAGAAACGAATAAAAGAATAGTAATATCTACATGGCAATCTCTCCAGAAAATGCCATGGGAATATTTTCAACAATATGATACAGTAGTAGGAGATGAATGTCATCTATTTAAAGCTAAGTCATTGACAGAGATAATGACTAAACTTACGAATACAAAATATAGATTTGGATTTACTGGTACATTAGATGGTACACAAACACATAAATTAGTATTAGAAGGTTTATTTGGTAAAGTAAAGCAATTTGTCAAAACAAAAGATTTAATAGATAGAGAACAACTAGCTAATTTTAGAATAAAAGCATTACTACTTACATATACAGAGGAAGAAAGAAAATTAGTAAACAAGATGAAGTATCAAGACGAGATGGATTTTCTTGTCGGTTGTCAAAAAAGAAATCATTTTATACAGAATCTTGCGGTTTCATTAACAGGTAACACATTATTACTATTTCAATATGTAGAAAAGCATGGTAAAATTCTACATGATTTAATAACATCAAAAGCAGAAAAAGATAGAAAAGTCTTTTTTGTGTACGGAGGAACAGATGCAGACACCCGTGAACAGATACGTTCAATCACAGAACAAGAAAACAATGCAATCATCATCGCCAGCTACGGAACCTTCTCTACTGGTATTAATATTAGGAATCTTCATAATATCGTGTTTGGTAGCCCTTCTAAGTCTCGTATTCGCAATTTGCAGTCCATTGGTAGGGGTTTACGCTTGGGCGACAACAAAGAAAGAGCAACGTTGTTCGACATTGCAGACGACCTCAGATGGAAAAAAAGCCAAAATTATACCCTTTCCCACTTCATTGAAAGAATGAAATTATATCATGAGGAAGAGTTTGAGTGCAAACAATATACTATAAATATATAGAACAACAACAAAAAAAGAGATTGACAAATGAGTAAACAACTGATATACTTAAAGTTAGTAAGTGGTGAAGATTTGATGGGTTTTGTTGAAGAAATTGATAACACTCATGTAAGAGTAACTAAACCTTTACGAGCAATGTTAATTGACAATTTGAGAGGTTCATCTAGTGTAAGATTAGAACCATGGCTTATTGTTAATCGTATAGAAGACAGTTGTATTTTACATGAAAATAAAATTTTAACGTTTACAAAACCAGCACCAGAGTATATTGCATTTTATAAAGATGCAATAAGAAGTCTTGAAGAAAAAATTCAGTTTAAAGATATTTTAAGTAATTTTAAAGAAGACCAAATTGAGGACATCTTAGATGAGATTGACCATATACGTCAAGACCCAGATGCAGAATTAGACCAAGAACTTATGAGTTTAGAAGATGCACTTAGCGAATTGAAGTATAGAACAGCAAACACGAATTATATGAAGACGGTACATTAATAATGACAGAAAAGAAAAAAGCGAAGAAAAAAGAGCATTATGTAAACAATAAAGAATTTTTAGCGGCTATTACTATATTTAAAGAACAAGTAGAGTCAGCTAAGAGTGAGGGATTAGAAAGACCTAGAGTAAGTAATTATATAGGAGACTGTATAATGAAAATAGCGGTTCATCTATCTCATAAACCAAACTTCTCCAATTATACTTTTAAAGAAGAAATGATATGTGATGGTATAGAAAACTGTCTTACATACATTGACAACTTTAACCCAGAGAAGTCTCAAAACCCATTTGCGTATTTTACACAAATAATATATTATGCATTTCTTAGACGTATAGCAAAAGAAAAGAAACATCTATACACTAAGTATAAACTTACAGATGAAATGAACGTTACAGGACAAACTTCTGATAAACAAGAACATGAAGATGGAAAGAACTTTGATACGTCTGTTAAGTATAGTGAATGGTCGAAAGAATACGTAAGTACATTCATTGAAGAATTTGAAACAAAACAAAAGCTGAAAAGAAATAAGAATACTACTGGAGTAGATGTATTACTCCGTGAAGGTGAATAAATGAAAGCGGCCTTAATAACGGATACCCATTGGGGAATCCGAAATGATTCTGTTGTTTATCATAAATATTTTGATAAGTTTTATACAAATGTATTTTTTCCTTATTTAAAAGAACATGATATTAAAACAATATTTCATCTAGGTGATATTGTCGATAGACGTAAGTATATTAATTATGTTACGCTTAATGCGTTTAAAAACATTTTTATACAGCCTTGTATAGAGAATGATATAGACTTACACGTTATAGTCGGCAATCACGACATACCATATCGTAACACAAACGAAGTTAATGCAATGAAAGAATTATTCAATCATTGTTATCTTTATGATATGGAACCAAAAAACATTGAATTCCATGGAATGACAATAGCAATGTTACCATGGATTAATAATTCTAATTATGATGATATGATGAAATTTATAGCTGAAAGCAAGTCTCAAGTATTGTTTGGTCATCTTGAATTAGAAGGATTTCAAATGTATGCTGGTCAAATAACAAGTAGTGGAATGGATATTAAACCATTTGAGAAGTTTGACTTAGTTTGCTCAGGACATTATCATCATAGGTCAACAAAGGGTAACATATCATATCTTGGTTCACCATATGAATTAACATGGAATGATTATAATGATAGCAGAGGTTTTCATATATTTGATAGTGAAACAAGAGAAATAGAGTTTATTCCAAATCCTTATAAGATGTTTTATAAAGTCTGGTATGATGATACAGATAAAACACTAGAAGATTATACAAGCATGGATTTCTCTGATTATGCAGAAACTTCAGTTAAAGTAATAGTTAAGAATAAAAATAATCCATATTGGTTTGACATTATGATGGATAAGTTGTATAATAGTAATCCTATCAACGTATCTATTGTCGAAGATAATAAGCATATGGATTTGATAAGTGAAGAAGAAATTATAAGTGAGGCCGAAGACACATTGACTACTCTTAATAATTATGTAAATAATATGGAAACAAAAGTAGATAAAAGAAAATTACAAACATTATTTGCAGAGTTATATACTGAGGCCCAAAACATGGAGTTATAATTGATACAATTTCATTATGTAAGATGGAGAAATCTTTTATCAACAGGCAATCATTGGACGAGAATAGACTTAGATAGGTCTTCAGATACACTCGTTGTTGGTGAGAATGGTTCAGGAAAGTCAACAGTATTAGATGCTTTGTGCTTTGGATTGTTTGGTAAACCTTTTAGAAAGATTTCAAAAAATCAACTAGTTAATTCTGTTAATCAAAAAGGAACAGAAGTTGAATTAGAATTTACAGTTAGTAAAAAGACATATAGAATATTTCGTGGGATTAAACCCAACAAAATGGAGATATGGATAGATGGTTCTTTATTGAATCAGACTGCGAAAGTAAAAGATTATCAAGATAATTTAGAAAAGAATATATTAAAGTTAAACTTTCATTCTTTTACTCAGATTGTTATATTAGGTTCTTCTACCTTTGTACCTTTCATGCAGTTACCCTCACAACAACGCAGAGAGATTATAGAAGACTTATTAGATATAAAGATATTTACAGCAATGAATTCTTTATTAAAAGAGAGAATATCAATCAACAGAGAAAGATTTCTAGAAGTAAGTAAACTGGTAGAAGTAGAAAAAGAAAAGTTGATAGTACATCAACAATATCTAAATGATATCAAAACAGCTAATGTAGAAAGAGTAGGCAAATTAAAAGAACAAATAAGAATATCTATCACAAGTATAGAGAATCTTCAGGAAAATATAGATAAACAGAATACGACTCTTGATGAACTGCGACAAAGAATTACAGATGAAACAGAAGTAAGAGATAAGATACAAGACATAAGAAATATTGAGAGTAGATTAGAAGATAAGAAGAAGATTGTTAAAAAGGATATAGAGTTTTATGCGAATAATGATGTATGCCCAACTTGTACACAAGACATTACAGATGAAATAAAAACAAGAAAAATAGGTGATAATAAAGATAAACTAGATGATATAAATTGGGCGTTTGAAACGTTAGAAGAAGAATATGAAAAAATTAATAATAGATTATGTGAAATAAAAGAAGTATCTAATAATATAATACAAGTAACACAGTCAATTTCAGATGGTAATAATCAGATTTCTTCAATTAACAAATACATGATGAAGTTAAAAGATGATATAGAACAAGAAGAATCAACATCACATAATGAAAGAGATGAAAGATTAAAAATAGAAAATATAGAAAAACAAATTGTAATAGAAGAAAAGGGCAAGTCAGAAGTAGTACATCAAAAAGAATTACTAGATATAGCGGCTGACTTGCTTAAAGACAAAGGTATCAAGACACAGATTATAAAACAGTATATACCTGTAATGAACAAGCTAGTTAATAAATATCTGTCAGCAATGGAATTCTTTGTAAATTTTCAATTAGATGAGAATTTTAATGAAAGCATTATGTCAAGATATAGAGATAAGTTTAGTTATCAATCTTTTAGTGAAGGTGAAAAGATGCGAATTGATTTAGCATTACTACTCACATGGAGAGCAATAGCTAAAATGAAAAACTCAGCAAGTACTAATCTACTGATACTTGATGAAGTATTTGATGCATCATTAGATGCAAGTGGTTGTGATGAATTTCTTAAACTATTAGGATTATTGAGTAACGATACTAATGTTTTTGTTATCAGTCATAAAGGAGATATATTAGCAGATAAATTTCGTTCAGTAATTAGATTCGATAAAATTAAAAACTTTTCACAGATGGTAGCATAATGATATACAAACTTATAAACAATGAAGATAAAATACTTGAAACACCGACAGATAGTTTTGACTTTGACAATCCTATCGTAGAACCTAAAGAATTTGCAGAAAATCTTGCAGAAACAATGATAGCAAATAAAGGACTTGGTCTTTCTGCACCTCAATGTGGTTACAA
>VTLG01016590.1_pt1 | contig 23792 bp, 20 predicted proteins | sample 4694571 | NCBI WGS metagenome assembly VTLG01 (sample SAMN12604809, study PRJNA352737) | marine metagenome | biome: ENVO:00000447; feature: ENVO:00000209|ENVO:00000569|ENVO:01000036; material: ENVO:00002151; isolation source: viral sequences binned using virsorter ...
ATGAACCTCCTGTTTGACCAATGTAGTGCGTATAACTTGCATTATTCATATGAGGAGTAGCATCTTGAGCAATATAACTTTCTGTTGAAAATGAAGTTATTTGAACACCATTTAAATACATCTTTGTACGGTTTGCTGCTGTCGATTGTGTTGTGTCCATCATTACAACAAGATTAACCCACTGGCTATTATCAGTATATTCTAAATCTGTTATAAGATTAAATTGAAATGCACTACTACTGTACTGCCAAAATCTAATATTATTACTAGAGTCAATATCAATCATACTTGTATTATTAGATGAAAATAATGTTACATCGTCATCTTTATCAGATAATTTAAACCACGTACTGAAAGTAAATATCTTATTATTTGTTGGTGTTCCCCACGATCTAGAAAAATATTCTGAATTAGCAGAATTAAATAAAGCACTTTTAGCTACAGTAAAACTATCAGTAAATGGTTGAAACTGTCCTACTCTTTGTTGTTCACCATTTCCTTCGTAGAGTATTGTGTCAAAGTATTTCTTACTGTCAGATGCTGTGCGAGTTGTAGCAGATGCTATACTCTCTGTACTACATTCAAGAAATGTAGCCGTATCTGAGTAATCCCAATCTCCACTTTCTACTGCTATTGTTACATTGACTGCATTACTAGTAGTGCCGTCACCATACTCAAAACACATAGAACCTTCACCAGCAGTATACCCTGATGCGTTAATTGTCCTAGCCCCACCTTGGCTAGTATTATTTTTCTTAAACTCAATCGTTCCAGCATCATCATCAACAAGCATTGTAATCACATCACTTGCGCCAAACGTAGCTCCAGCACTTCCTGTTACACCTCCAACTGCTCCAGTTGAGCCATAATAATATGCTTCTATTGCTGTGCCTTGAGTAAGACTTTGTAGTCCTACAATAACAGTGCTACCCGAATTGACGGTAACTTCCATTTTCATTTTGCCAATAATAGGTAGAGTTGACATTGCACGGGAGTTGGCACTAGTTGTAGTGACAACAGTTTTATTACCATTACTATAAGTTATTGCGCTTTTAACTAATGGATTAGCTAAACCAAATATATTTGTTGGAGTATGAGTTGTAGTTGTAACAGTATTATTATTTGTCCAGTTATTTCCTTCACCAGATGCGTCAGTCTGGGCATTTGTAGCGTTGTCTAGATATACTCCATTCGTCCCAAATGTGAGAGCTTTGATGTCGGCTGAGGACTTAGGAGTCCAATACAGTCCAGTTGAATCAAATTCTCCAAAGCTGGTAGGTCCAAGCTGGCTTCCTTCCACCATGACAAATTCTGCCATATACCCGTCAAAATATTTTCCCGATGATCCTCCTATAATTTGCGAGGCGTTATTATAAAGGGTATCCAAATTTAAACTAGGCTGAGTGTTTGTTGCTAGACTCGCCTCAGTTCCGTTGATGTAAAGTTTTGCTCGATTGACTGCCGCAGTGGTATCAAGAGCAGCGACTATATGGAGCCACCCTATGTCACGGACAAGGGCGTTAGTTACAAGATCTACGTCAAAACTGCCAGACGTTCGGTTAAAAAAACGGATGGTTTCGTTATTTATTTGAATCCCGTGATCGTTTGATGAAGCGCCATCGGCACCGTAAATATACGGGTTGTATGCACTGCCAGCGTGAAGAGCAAGGTTAGGATAAATCCAGACGCTAATAGTAAACGTTCGCCTATTTCCTGCACTGCCTAAACTTCGAGATAAAGTTTGTGACGAGCCTGTTTTTAATAAAGCAGACTTACCTACTGATGTAAGACTAACTGCTCCACCTGCTGTTCCTCCTGCACTACCAAATCCAATGTATTGACCATAAAGATCACACAAATGGTTAGGCATACGTGCAGGTGGAAATATATCTTGTTTACTCATTAACTGTCATTCGCCTTATCAGTTGTAAATAATATGCGTACACCTACTAGTCGTGCGTCACCTGCCATGTCATCATTAGCGTCACTTACATCTCTAAATATTTGACAGAACAACAGATCATCTGCTGCACCACTGCAAGCTATGTCTCCGCTTTCAGGACTTATAAGTAACTCTGTAGCACTACCTTGTGAGGAGTCGTCTACTACTACTGCACTACCATAAGCTACGTTTATATCTTCGTTATCGTTTAGTGCTTTTACTTGTAATGCCCAAGAACATCCAGTAGTTGCTGCAATACCTACCCAATACGCTTTAAAGGTAATATTACCACCGTCCCATTGTTTTGGCATACATATGCTGAACTGTGCGTGTTCATCACTGTCTTTGTCAAAGTCTAAAACTCGTAAATCGGGACCACTGTTACCACCAGAGTCTACTGTTGCAATAGCTGCACATCCGTTTGTATCAGCAGGTGTCATAGCTGTAGAAGGAATCCAGATTGATTCTTTACCTATTGTTTTTACAGAGTTACCTTTTGATGTTATATTTCCTACAAATGCTAATGTTGAACTAGCTGCTGTTGAATTAGGTGTTGCTGTAAGTAATGTAGTATGTGTGCCAGCAGATGCAATGTCGTTACCTAGTGTTAATGTTCCACCGTTTGCAACGTTTAGTTTCCATTCATCACCTGCATCTGCTCCTGCATCAGCTTGTAATATGACTGATAGTGCAGCATCGTCTACAGCAGATGAGATAACAAGAGAATCAGTAGTCGTTTCATCGTAACCTATTTTAATGTCTTGGTTACTACCTAGTTGAATGTATTTATCGTCTGCAATATATACATCGCCCCACTCTAAAGCTGCTGTTCCAATATCTGCACCACCTGACGCATCTGGTAGAAGTGATGTTGTAGCTGTTACTTCAGCACCAGAAAAGTTACCAGTTGTAGATAGATTCTCGTTACCAAACGATATTGCTCCACTCGAATCTGTTATAGAACCATTGGCAAGTGTTAGATTACCTATTGTTGAACCTGTAGCTAATGATGAAGCATCTGCTGCTGTCAATGCACCAACATGAAGAGGAAAGTAATCCGTTATAGTTACGTTACCTGCTGTTTCTCCGTCCTCTGTTGCTGCTTTAATTGTAGCAAACTCGTCTGCTGATTCATCCCAAATAAAAGCTACGTTCTGTGTGTTTGTTGAACTTCCGTCACCTCTTGTTACTACAAAGCCAGCATCTAATCCAGAACCAGTGTATGCTTGATTAAGCTTAATAAGCGCATCACCTACAGTTAAATTAGTAACGTTCTGTGTAACGCTGTCTCCGCTTACAGTTAGATTACCTGTTACTGTGAGGTTGTCGGCTACTGTTACTTCTGATGTTGAGTGACCTATTGTAACTACAATACCTGAAGACTCTGTTGCTATCTTTAATGCACCTGTTGCATTAGCTATGTAACTGTTCGTGCCATCGTGATAAAGTTGCATATCACTGCCAGCACCAAACTTAAACTTATCACTATCAGGAACAATAAGATCACCACTAGAATCTACTGTTACAGCTTTTGATGCTTCGGATGTTCCAAGAGTTGTTATGTCTAGATAGCCTACCTCTGTAGATGTTACTGAGCTTACTGATACATCTCCACTACCATCTGATACTAAAGCTCTTGAGGCTGTTAAGTCAGCCATCTTACTGAATGCTATTGCAGCACTTGAGGCTATACTCGCGTTTACTACAGCGTTAGCTGCTAACTCATCTGCACCTACTGCATCATCAGCTAACATGGCGTTCTCTACTGCACCGTTGGCAATAGTTATAGCACCTCCTGAAGACATAGTAACATCACCTGATACAGCTACTGGATTGTAGTTTGTACCGTCAGCTACTAGTATGTGACCACTGGTGTTTGTACCCATTGTCAGGTCATCACCTGATATTGTCAAATCACCTGCTATAGTTACACCACCTGCAAATGCTGCTGTAGAACTAGCTACAGTTGCATGAGGTGTTAGAGTTAGATGTGTTACGTGCGTACCTGCAGAGTTTATATCGTTACCTAATGTTAGTACACCGCCATCTGCTACATTTAACTTCCACTCATCTCCTGCATCATCACCTTCATCAGCACACAGAGTTATAGCTAGTGCTGCACCTTCTGCAGCTTTAATACGCAAAGAGTCTGTAGTGGCTTCGTCATAACCTATTAATACATTAGAGTCTGTTCCAAAGATAATGTTCTCGTTGTCGATGACCATTATGTCATCGTTAAACTTAAAGTAGTCTTCGTCTTCCATCCACAACAATACACCATCGTTTGTCTCACCATCAAACGTTACAGTGATGTCTGTACCTGCTGTTGCTGCACCAATAGTGATAGAATTACTACCTGTCAGTTTGGATAGTGCGCCACCGTTACCTGCTGTACCATCGTGAGTGTGACCACTCGTTCCAAAAGCAGTTACTATGGCATCAAATTCATCATTTGAATCTGCAGCACTAATAGTGTCGCCTGTTGTGTAACTGCTTTGTCTTGAAGAATAACCTGTCATTACATTCTAGCTCCTGGAGTAAACTCTAACTCAAATCCTTTTAATGTGATTGGTGGATTAGCAGATGAATCCTCTACTCTTATCACAACCGTAAAACCACTTCCTTCTACACTTTGTCGTACAATAGGAATACCTCTTGCACCGTATACTGATGTACCGTATGTACCTGTTCCGTATACTGCTGCAGAACTTTGAGTTGTTAAGCTATAAGCTGCAGGTTGTGGAACACTGCTATCTTCAAAGTCATACTTCACAAACAATGAAGCATCTACAGATCCTTCGGTATCGAAGTTGAGGTTAATACGTTGCATATTCTTTCGTATACCTGCGTCACCCATTGTAAGATCTGGTGAACGGTATATCGCGTCAATATTAGTACCTGAGAATGTAGTTCCTGAATCTTGTTGATATACGTATCCATCATATCCTCCGTGTACAATAGTCTCTGTAGTTCCTATAAAGTCTGAGTCACAACTAGCAGGTTTAATGCCTTTTATGTCAGAGTACTCCCACCCAATTTGTCCTTGAGGGTTAGACTTAATAACACCAATTACGCCTTTTGCACTTGGCTCTGTCCCACCTGTTGTCGGAAAGAATAACCTGTACTGGCTTTTGCTTCTTATAATAGTAGAAGATATGTTATCAAATCCAATAGCATTTATACGTTCTTGTATTTGTTTAGAAACTGTTCCTAATTCAACGTCACCAATTCTTGCCGTACCAGCGATTGTTCTAAGTCCGTCTGGTGCAAGAAAGATAACGTCACCGCCAATCTCTTGTACGCTGTTGCCATCGCTACAGCCAACGTTACGAGATATAGGTACTACGGCAAAGTCTGAACTTGAACTTCCCGTCATCTTGTAGATACGATCTTTACCAAATATGATAAGATCATCACGGAAAGACTTGAGTGCAACTACCTCTGTATCTACTTTTACGTTACCAGAGCCTGATCCTGTATAATCTGTGTCACTGAACGGAACAGTATATTGTACTTGCTGTTTAGCTGCAGATGTTCCTGCATAGAATAGGTGATTCTTAAAAGCTGCTACAGAAGTTGCGTTTGCTGGTGCGCCAGAAGCGTTTAACAATGTACCTGTACTAGATCCTGTCCACTTCACTGGTACGTTAGCACCATCTACCCACACTATTGTATCAGTGCCTCCAAAGTTATACTTTTCAAATCGTGGTCTAACTGGTGTACTTGATTGTGTGTAAACAGCAGACCAGCTACTTCCTGTGCTGTGTTTAACTGCAGTGCCAGCTATAGCTAGTACACCGCTTGCAAATACTGCAACACCTGATACTTTTGCAGAACCGTTAACCTGTGTGCTTGAGTATTTTGCTGTTCCATCAAGTCGCCTGTAGCCACCTTTAACAGAAGGTTCGAAGTTCTGTAAAATAGAGGACGCACCTACAGGCATCGTATACACATCTCTATCAAGAACTAGACCACCTGATGTTGTAACAACGTAGGGTGATATATATTCTGGTTCTGTTACTTGAGGCATTAAATGTTAACTTTCAAAAATCTTCCTGATGATCGAAGTCCTCTTGGATACATGTAGTTCTTTCTGTTGAGAAGTTCGATACGCATTCTTTTTATACCAGTGAGAAAATCTTTCTCTGCTAATTGTGTTCCTGCAACGTTTGCTCTCATCATATATGTGTAGTACTTTGCTCTGTTAACTATCGTATCGTGAAATCGAACTGGTAGAAGAGGTACATCTGTATATCCAGAAAGATCAGAATGTGTTCTATAGTATTTATATGTTACGCTTAGTATTCTGTCAGGTATTGGTGATATGCCGTACTTCTCATCTGAAGTCTCATAAACATATGTAGGCATAGCAAATTGATTCTTTGAAGTCTGATTGAGATCTGTTTCAGAATAACTATCAAACCATTCATCGTGTGAAATGTATTGCAGCTTACGTGGGCTTTCATTTTCCACAACTTCCACTGTATCTATCTCTGCGTTGTTTCCACTTGACTCTGCAAACCCAATATAGGTTGTAGTAGCGGTAGCAGTAAAAGCGTTTGTTTGCCATTCACCATCTCCTGTGTTGGTAACGCTTAGTGTGGTGCTTAAATTCTGTGTTCCACCTGATGCAGTACCTACCTTTAACGTTACATCATTAGAGAAGGTTCGTGTTCGAACAATGTATTCTTTGTTTATGATTGTTTGTACAGTTTGAGTTACTTCGGCAGATGTAAGACGTAACGCACCTGCTACACTTGCACCTGAGTTTGTTGTCTCCACTCTTATTGGACTTCCTGATACTACTGTCCAATCAGATATGGTTGCATCAAATGTACCGTTAGTGATTAGATTCTTCGGCAAAAGCATAAAGGAATCAAAGTCAATCTTACGAAAGTCTGAGGGAAAGCTGTACTCCTGTGTACCTGCAACAAGGTTATCAGTTTGCGTAGCTATAAGAAAAGGCCATTCAATCTCAGAGTTGTAGATGTCATTAATTGATTTGTTGACTACGTTCTTAACCATAGACTGTACACCTCTGGAAGATGTAAAGGTAGTTGATGTTAGTTCTATCTCGTTAAGTTCGTTAAGAACATTATTTACAAGTGTAAGATAATTCATTGTTTAACACTTCCATCTTTTACGTGCTTGTCTTAATCTGCTTTTAGGGTTCTTAGCAGCTTTAGGAAACTTCTTCATTTGTCCTAAAGATCTTGCACAAAAACTCTTACGTCTTTTAGCTGACTTACTGCCAGCTTTTACTTTACCTGTTACTGCACCTTTTAGCTTGGAACCTGGATTTGCTCTACGATGTGCTGCAATACCAGCCCTTGTCATACCTGCTCCACTTTTAGTCGAGCGATAGTTTTTCTTATTACGTGCTATGGGTTTCTGTCGTTTTCTTCGTTCACCCATACTGACTAGCCTTTATACTTTGATACTCTACCACCGTATGCGTAAGTTCTACCACGATAAGCCATACCACCATGACCCATCTTTTTAGGTTTAACGTAACCGCCACCCATGTATCCGCTAGAAGCTTTCTTCTTTTTCTTTACAGGGCCGCCACTCATCTTTTTTTCTTCTGGTAAACGTTCAGTACGATTAGTCTCTGTAGACATAGATTGTTCTGCTGGAGTCATATTTTTAAAAGCTTGTATTTGCATAAAAGTTCCTTTTAATCCCTGTTTAACAAGCATTTTTTTAATTTTTTTATCTTCTTTTGATAAATCGTGATCTCTAGGATCGCCACCTCTACCAGTAGGTTGAGCCTCTGATCCAGTTAGAGGTCTAACTTTAATTCCCATAATCTTCTCCTTTTAAGTTGCAGCAAATACACGCACGTTTGCGGTACTGCCTGATCCGTTATAACATTCAATGCGGTCTATTGTATCCGCAGTCCAGTTTGTTTCCCAAGTATCGTTCTCAGCAAGATAGTTGCTTTCATTAAAGGTTCCTGTAACATCGCCTCTGTTACGACTTGAATCATCAGCAAGACAAAAAGGAATACCTGCAGCAAGTTTAACAACCCACGCATTCTCAAGGTTACTTCCTGCTACTGTTCCACCTTCGTTACACATAAGCTGTATCTCTACAGCCTGATCTGACTCAACCCAAAGAAAGTCAAAGTCTCCTAGCATAGAATCATTCCATACTTCAGTAAGAGTACCATTAGTAATACTGTAACGCCTATCAAAGTAATGCGTTATAGATATTGAATCAGTCGCTGTAGTGCTTCCTCCAGTGATAGTGTGTGTATCATCATCTGGAATGTCTACAGTGAAATGAGTTGTGTAACTCAGGGTTGCCATAATATTATCTCCATAATTCTATTTACCCCATTCTTTCTTGAGGTAGTTCTGTACAAGAACGGACTTTACAAATATATCGTTGTTATTTTTTGCTAGATGCTGGTTTACTTCATACAAGTTCTTTAACATAAAAGATTGTTCGTATGACAGGTTAGAAGAGAACCATCCTAAAACGTTTGTTCTTAATCCTTTTGTTACTTCTTTTACACCGTGCGTGTATATAATTGGAAAGATAGCAGCTTCACCTGCTTGTAGTTTTCGTCCTACGGTTCCTATCTCTGTGTTGAAGTATATCTCTCCACCTTCGTAATCATCGTTTAAGTTTATTGAAAAGCCGTAATCAAAGTGTACGTTGTTTGACTTTGGATGTGCTTTGAAGTTATCTACATGAAGATTATAGTAATCATCTTTTTTGTACTGGTTATAGTAGTTAACTGAAACTCTAGTTGGGCAGTAGACACAATCTATGTAGTGTGCATCGTATATCTTATTAATTATTAGTTTACGAATGTCTTCTGGTACACTTAATGATTCTTTATTCTGTTTTACTTCTTTTAGTGGCTGTGACTTGTTGCCATTCTTAAAGGTATCTTTTGTAATTGCATTCAAGCAAGTCTGTATTTCATCGTCAGTAAGCAGCTTAATAAACATATTAATTCTTTCACATATAAGTTGAACAAAGCAAGAAAGTGTAGGGTTTTTGAACAGAACCCCACAAAACTGTTAAGTGATTAAGTACCCGTAGATACTGTAGCCGACTCAGTTGGGTTTTTAGAAACATCTGCCAACACAACATGAATGCGGAATCGCAGTGCGGATTCACCAGTGGAGCCACCATCTAAGATGAGAGCATCAATAGTATCAGCACTTGTCAGCATACGTGCGTTAGAACCAGAGGCTCCAACAGCAGCTTCTAGGAATGGTGAGAAACCAGCAGCACACGCAGAACCGTCAAGAAAACAGTCTACATCACCGCCAGTAAAACCAATATCCATAGTAATCTGACCATTGCCCCGTGCTTCAAGCACTTCTAAGCAACCTGATACGATCATGGTATCTGCAGGAACATCGATCAGTTGAACAACGTCACCTCCAGTACCACCATCAGCAGTATCCCATACAGGAGAAGTCATCACGTAAGGCACTGCAGCGTTGGATGGATGTCCAGCCGTTCCACCACCAGTAGCCGTTCTATTATAAGTAGCCATGATTTATATCCTCCTTATGAGCCAAGATCAGCAACGCCAGAAAACACACCCTTGTAGCCTGTGCCACTGCCACGAAGTACCTTACGTCCGAAAACGTGAAGACCACGAACAATGTCAGAGAAACTATCAGGGTCACGAATGACTTCCGTTTTAGCAATATGGGAAGCCGTAGCAACGGCACTCATATGACCATAGAGGAAGATGTGTTCACCACCATTTGTTGAAGAAAATGTATGACTCGCTGCTGCACCAGCACCACCATTAACGATAGCGTTAGTCTGATACATTTTAAAGCCATGTATTACACGATCCGTTACTTGACCATTCATAAGAGCAGAACCTGATTCTCCAGTAACACTAGCGTCCATGATCTTTGCAGATGCAGCACGTAGTACTTCAAAAAACTCAGGGTCGGCTACTAACCAACGATTTTCGTAAGGGACATCATTCTCATCAAGAACTTTTGCAGCAGCACTAATTACATTTGCAAGCTCGTCACCAGTAAGAGTAGTAGCGGCTCCTGTTAAAGGAGAACTATCTGTACCAGTATCGGCAGCACTTGTAGCAGCGTTGTCGTAGATGTTCTTTAGAATGTTGTAGTCGTATGCTTTCTTTAAGGTGTAAGCACCAGAAGAAGTTGCAAGAGACTCAAAGTTAAGGTGTGAATGACGCTCTTCGATGTCATCAACCTTAAAGGCAAAGTAGTTGCCTTGGTCTACAATGAGTTGGATTTGGTCATCTGCCAGATCCTGTGTGTTCACTGTAGAGCCGCGAGTATAAGAAGAAACCGAGATTGTTGGTTCCTTAATGATATTCACGGTGTCGCCAAAGTTCTCAATTTCACCAGAATAGTCGGTGTTGGTAATTGCTTCCGCTACCGAAGATCTTCGAAAGAATTTGAGAACCTTTTGACTGTAGATAGCAGGTACAAAATTACCACTTGGTAAGTTTTCATAACCTGCAGCAGTTGCATAAGCCATAAGCTTAATCCTTTTCTACAATTAGTAAGGTTTAGTTATTATTTTACAGAGAGTTCACTACTCTGCCTTCTTTAGCTGCTTTGTCGATTTGTTTTTCAACAAGAGCAAACTCTTTAGGCTTGAGTTTAGAAATCTCAGCAACAGTCCAAACTTTAGTATCATCCTGAAGGTCTTCAATGTAACGTCTTTGTTTAGTTTTTGTTACAGCTTCAGCAGCCTTCTTAGGAGCTTGTTTGTTCCGTTTGGTTGACCTCGTTTTAGAAACTTGCCCAGTATCAGCTTTGAATAAGTCAATAACTCTAGCAGCCCATTTAGTGTCAGTATTATTTTTGTATATCCCGTCAGATATACTTTGAGGCTGTTCATCAAGCCAGTTTAGAAATTGTTGGTCTTCTTTTAAAGTTCCAAAGTCAGGGTGCAAACTTAATAGTTCTTGTTCAGCAGTTTGAACAATAGCTTCTTGCTCCTTTACTCTTAGATCTTCTAAGCGTCCTTCAATCTCTTTGACTCTATCACTTGCTTTTAACGATGAGATAGTTTCTACTACATCATAAACATCTGGATACTTATTTCGAAAATCTTCAAGTTCTTCTTCACTCTTAGGTAGCTCTGGCAAGCCCTTAGACTTTTCTGCCATTGATAACTCAGCTTGAAGTAGCTCTTGCTGTTGTTTCCATTCGTTAAGTTTAGTATCATAATGTTTCTTTAAATCTGAATAACGCTTCTTATAGTCGTGTGTATCAGATTCATTAGTAGCATTCTTTTCAACCAGACCTTGTTTCTTACGTTGAGGAGTAGCCATATCTATGGGGTCTTCAATGTCATCATCTTCGTCTGGGTCGTTTAAAGCACCTCTATACTCGTTCTGGTATGGGGTAGGCTCTAGTTCTTCATTATCCTCTTCTTCAAAAGTATCGGTTTCAGTACGGACAGTCATTTTTACCTCTCTTTCGTGGGGCCATGTGACAACATGGGTAGCCAACGGTAGGTTAGCAATGGGGCCAATAACGACATGTTATGTGGGTAGCCATTGACTAGAAGAACATCCTTGCAAACTCTGCATTACGATGTTCTAATTCTTTTAATTCACCGTATCCGTTACGGTAATATCTCTTATATTCTTGTTGCATTACTTCAGCATTGTGATCTAGTGTTGCCTCTACAAACTTAGGAAACTTACGTAAACCATTACTACCTAGATTAAATACAAAGTCTGTGAATATTTCTTGGCAGTTTTGGCACAGTGCATCAAAGTCACCGCTACCAAACTCTGATATAACATTGCTTGCGCCTTCGGCTGCAATCTGTAAATCAGCTATAAGTAGATTCTCAGCATCCATATCTGATATACCTACTTTCATCCAACTTTCATCATTCTTTAATTTGTGACCATAAGCTATAGTGTCGTTGCCACCTTCAGGTGATGGATGAGGAAACCACGTTTCACCGTCAAAGCCAGCTTTACCACCGTTCTCTACAAGCTTAACGTATTCTATAAATTTTCCGCGCATTAACATTAGGCTGCTGTATCTCCTACTCGCTCAATAAAACCACCACGATTATAAAAGTGATGTCTTCCTATTACTGTTTTTCTATCCATATTCTCAAGATACTTAGGACGTTCTACAACTTCAGGATTATAATAAAATAAAGCATTATTCGTAATATCTTCTAACTCTCCGTCCATTATAGCTCTAGCATCTTCTACTGCCTCTTTGTAAGCTTTATCTTTTATCGAAACATTCATAAACTTAGCAAAGTTTTTTTGGTGTTTTTCATCTTTAGTGTTTCCTAACGCAAAACCTTGTAAAGCACTGAACGCATTAGGGTGTAAAATTACACTTCTGAAAGGATCGTTAGGAAATTTGTTTACTCCAAATTGAGGATCTCCAGACTTAACTCTGTTGTTTATTACGTGCATAACAGCTTGCATTCCTGCTCTATTTTCGCTTCGTGCCTCTCCTAATGCCGTTAAAGCCATAAGTTTTTCTATCTCTAATGTTTTTAATTTTTCAAAGTTAGCTTTGTCTTCTCTTTTAACTGTGCTATATCTTTTCCCACCATATTCAAATTCTCTTTTACCTTGTTCAGTAGCATTTTTAAAAGCAGAATCAAATGAAGCTGATGGAGATGAACCTGCAACTTGTGTTTCATCAGGTGTTGCAGATGTTTCCATTTGAGTTGTAGGAACTTCTTCTTCAGTTGGTACTGGAACTCCTTGTTGATCTACAGGAACATCTGGTGCAGAAACTCCTCCTTCTGGTGTTCCAAGAGCATAACCTTGTGGTGCTGCAAAACCTTGTTGCACTACACGACCAGTTGGATCAACCATTGGCGGTTGTTGTTTTTGCATACGAGAACGTTCTAATGCTTGCACTTGATTATAAGCAGATTGTGTTGGTTGAGAAGAGTCAGATGTTAGAGCTTGCTCTGCAGATTTTAAAGCTTTGACGGGGTCGTTTACAAAACCACCTTCTTGCATCATTGACATTTGCGGTGCTTGTGGTTGTGCATCTGGAACCATCTGTGGTTCTGGTGCTAATGCTGGAGCAGCTTCCATTGGCTGTTGCTCTTGCATAGGTGGTTGTTTTTCTTCCTCTAGGCGTTTACGTAGTGCAAGTCCTTCGTTACGTATCTTATCAAGGTACTTCTTTCCACCACCAAAATAAGGTACAAGACCTTTGGGTATGTGATACTCATAGTTACTTACCTTGATTGGAACATCATCGCTTGGATCAAGGTCTGTGCCTTTTAAATTTACATCATTCTTTATAGCTAGATCTATAGCTTCTTTTGCATAACGATTAAGCTGTTTTAAACCTACCTGTAAAACAGTCTCGTATGGAAGGATGTAATCACCTTCATCTGCTTCACGGGGTATGTCATCTTTTACTGATTGTTGTCCACCGTCTTGCGGTTCTGCAGCTTGCTCGTTGATCATGCCGAGGTTTGCCATTTCTGCTTCTTGACCACTTTGAGGTTGTGGCATCTGCATTGCTTCGCCACCTTCTTGCATTGCTATTTGACCACCACTTGCCCAAGCAGTAAAACCCTCATCTGGATTTTCTGCAGAACTCGTTTCTGCACCAAAAGCTGCGCCCATAGCTTCTGGATCACCATCATCTAGATTAGAATCATCTGGTGGTGCTGGTACAAGTCTTGGAGTAACAGCTTTTGTTTTTGTCAACACTTTTTTTGCTGGCTTTATTGTAAAACGAGAAGCTAGTTTGTCTGTTGCTTCTTTTTTTTCAAGTTCTTTTATTAAGATAGGATCTATAGTTCTAATATCAATTATTTCTTTAGCTAAAGCTGTATTATTTTTTATTAAATCTCTAAAAGTTTCACGGGTGCCTCCTCCTAAAACTTTTCCACTAGGCTGTATATAATCTCCTTTATCCCAACGCCCTTTTGGATCATCAGTATCTTGATAACCTACCTTGAATGATCCACGCACACCTCCAAAATCTGTTCTAAAATCATCATCTACCATGCTGTTTAATTTTTTAAGAAAAGGTGCAGTGAAATGAGAATTTACTCTTTGCTTTTCTGCATCTTGATAAAGTGAAAGATTTTCATCAACATTAAACGAGTATCTATTTCCTTTTTCATCAACAGCGTTTCCATCTTGATCCATTCTGTCAACACCTTCAGCGTAAGAAGCTTGTTGAGACTCATTCATCATACCATTATCAATCATGTAACCTATTTGATCTGAAGTGTATATTCCAAAATCAAAGTATGGAGTTCCATCTTTGTTTTCAACTTCTGAAGAATCATCTTTAGTATTAAAAAATGTCGAAGCTATGGGAGACATCATAAATTTAGCAAGATCTGCAAAACCATAATTAGGGTTTACTGTAGGATCTAATATCTGATTACTTGCATCTATCATATCTTGCTGTGAATACGATTGTTCTTGTTGCGTTTGAATAACAGATTTTGGAGCAACAACTGGCGAAGAAGATGCTGAAGAAGTTGAAGGAGTAGCAGCAGATGTTGAACCGCCTTGTGCTACATTCATTCTTCCTCTAAAAGAACCGAATGGTGAAGATGTAAACGTTGCAAGACCTTGTGGAAGCTGTCCTGATTTAACACCTGTACGATAGAAAGTCTGCGCTGTTACACCTTTTGGAACGTCAGGCAATAATTCATTAGAGTATATACTGGCATTATCAGCCATTTTTTGAACAACTTCAGACCAAGACAATTTCTTTTTACCGCTTGCTGTTACGCCTACGGGTGCTACAGTTCCAGGTGCTATTGTTGTACCTGTTTCAGTTCCAAGTGCGCTTTCAAATTGTTTAGCTATTTCCTCTAATGTTGCCATCTTTATGTGCCTTTATTGTGTCTTTGGTTGAATCTTGTAGCTTAATTAAGGTTTCCAGTAAAACCAGCTTCCCCTGCAGTTGGCGCAGCACCAACTCCGATTCCTCCACCATCAATCGATGGCGGTTTAGCTGGATTAGGTCCATCAGGTAATCCTTTAGCCCCTCCCACGCCTCGTTGTTGTTCGCCAGTGGCAGCAGCTTCTTCGCCTGTTCCTTGTTCATTTGGCATTAACCCTTTTAATATTTCAGCAAATACGGCTGCATCGTTTATGTCATTTACCAGTGCATCTGGATCTATGTCTTGACTTATTGCAAGCTCACGAATCAGATTAGGTATTTTTATAAACGGTGCAAGCATTGGATTGGCAACAGTCTGTAACAAGGCTGTTAACCGTTGTGTGCGTACTTCCTTTTGTATTACGGCACTTGTGCCTTTAGGCTTAATCTCAAGGTCGCCTATCTTCTCTGGTGTTGTCTCGTTGAATTGCATGTTCCACTGAAAGAACGCTTCTCCTAGCGGTTTCAACAGAAAGTCATCCACATTCTTTATTACAGTCTTAACACTTAAACCAGCACTAGACATAAGCATACTAAGACCAGCAGCAGTACGCCCTGTTCCTGTAACACCTGTCTGACCGTGCATGATTGAAGGTATGCCTGTTTGTTCGTCAGCTAACTGTCTAGCTTTATCGAACATCTGGACATTCTCTCCTGCAGTACTAGGAAACTTTATGCCATTTACTGCTGTTCCTGTAACACCAGACTGTCGCCTGAATATTTTTCCTGGGTAGATGTCCATCGTTTGCCCAGGAACCAGTTGTGTTTCATCTATGTCAAATACAAGGTTGCCAGCTAATGCAAGGTTATCTATAGCCATACGGATGTGACCATTCATTAGCATCTGGCTATCTTCCATGTTCTCTGCTACACCTACACCAAACAGTTGGTACGGGTTAAGCTCATATGGAAACGCTTGATATGGTATACGAGTAGGTAGAAATGGATTTGCAACAAAACGTAGTATCTGGTTTCCTGAGATCCAAATGTTTACTTGTACTGCATCTTCGCCTTTTATTTCTTTTGGAAGTTCGATACCAATTTCTTCAGCGAATTTAGCATCCAGTGTACCCCAATACTCAAACACTTCAAAACGACTTCCTTTATAGTTTGGATCATCGTCATTAGCATAGAGAGTAGTTTCATAGTACTTCTCTTCATAATTTGGACCGCTTTGGAGAACATTATCAATACCTTCTTTGTTAAAGAATGGACGATTGGAAAGATCACGTATTTGCTCCCTGTTCATTCTGTGTCGTTGAATTACATAGTCAGCATCTTCTATACTTGTAGCACTTGGATCAGGATAGAAGTCCCAACAGCTTACAGCTTCGATACGAGGTACTGTTCTGTCTATTGGCGAGTATTGTCCACCTTCCCAATTATGTACTGTTTTGTGATAGTTGAATGGACCTTTGATTATACCTGTACCTAAAAGAGAACACTCAAATATAGCGTGACGTAGTACTGTAACAGCGTTAGTGTCTAGTAGCTGATCTTGTATGCACTTCTCCATTACCCTTGCTGCTTCTGCTGCAGGACTTATCTGTGGCTCACCCATTCTTGCAGGACCAGAAGCTAGATTAGCACCTTCATACTTATCTGCAAGACCTCCAAGCTCTGCAGCTTGTGGTCCTTGTTGTGCCTGATCTTGTGCAGGAGTAGCTTGCATTGCACCTGGAAGTAGTTCTTGACCATCGCCTTCAAAGCCATAAGGATCTGATGGACCTTCAGGTATAGGAGTCTTTGAAAGATGTGCAAACTCATCAACGCCTATCGGCATAGGAGTAGATTCAACAGAGATAGGAAACTTGTTGTTAGCAAACAGAATATCTATGATCTGTCCATAAGCAGCAAGAACTTTAGTCTTTGTAATCTTTACGAATACCTGACTACGCTCGTTGTCTCTGTATTGTGTAGTAGAGTCGTAGATGCCACGATAGTTTTTGTACGCTTTTAGCCAGCGTGTCTCATCGTTTCTACGTCCTGTTTCTGCATTAGAAAAGCGAGCTTTAACAGTACCTATAATGCTGTTATAGTTCTCACGGTCATCATCTAGATCTATTAGACCTTCTGTATCGTCTTCTTCTTCTTCTGCATCATCTAAAAATGATTGATCAGCCATGTAACGTTACTTTGGTTCTGGTGAATTGATGCCTTGTTGTTTGTCTGCAGCCATTATCATAGATGCTTGACCCATGTGCTTGCTGCCACTCTCAGACGGAACAGCCTCTATAAGGGAAGATGATTCAATCTTAGTTGTAAACTCAAGCTTCTCACGATAGAGTTGATCTTCCTTACAATCGGACAGTTCACCTTGTTTAGACATTTGGCCCATTATGTAGCCAGATTTATATGCTTGTGGATTACCGTATGGCATAGTTTAGTTCCTTGTTGGTTGGTTGGTTGAAATTAATTTTGTGGTCTATCTATAAAGTAACCTTTGTATCTTTGATAAAAAGGTGTATCTTCATATTCTTTTGTAGCTTTTGCAAATCCTGTATCCATTCGTTTACCAAAAGATTCGTAAGCATCTGGAGGTGGCGCACCTTGCATTTGTGTGTACTGTTGCGCTTCCTCAGTCATTGCTGCTCTTCTTTTAGATCTTTCTCTGTCTTGTAGTTCTCTTTTAATTGCATCAGCTTCTTGCTTATTAGTTAATTCGATAGAACCGCTTTTAGGAAGAGCGCGATTTGTTTCAAGAGCCGTTAGAAGATCTTCTTCAGATACATTTTCATCTACAGTACCGCCCATAGGTGTTGGTGCAAGCGCAACATCTGTTACTATTTCTGCAGCTTTAGCTCCTCCTGTAACACCTATACCTATCGCTGTTGTTGCTGCACCTATAGCTAGTTTTTTCGCTGCATCTGTTATAGCTTTTCTTGCAATAACTTTAGACTGCGCTTTAGCTTGATTTTTTATTGCTCTGTATGCCTCTAAATCTCCAGCTTCTCTTAGAGCTATTGCTTCATCAACTTCAGCTTGAGTCATTACTCCGTTTTCAAGCTCTTGAAGAAATTTGTAGCCTACTGCTTGTGGTTTTGGTTTAGGCTCTCCAAGTAATTCATCTGTTTGAGATGCAATTCCTGTAGTAGGAGTTTTTGTTTTGTCAGGGCCAAACTTTTCTTCTCTTTCTTTTTTTAACCGTGCTGCTTCTGTTTTGTTTTGTTCTGTTTGTATATTTAACTTAGAAGCTGCTTCTTCAGATTGGGCTTTAGATAAAGTATTATCTGATTCTATCTTTTGATTAAGCTCTGGCGTTACAGTTTTTTCTTTTTCAGGTACTCCTTGAGAGATCTCTTCTGGTGTAGTAGGTTGTACTTGATATACTTTTGCTCCTACATTTGTCAATTCAGGTACGTTACCTAAACCAATCTTTGCTGGAATTTCGTTGAATGTATTTACACCTACAGCTTTGGCTTGCTCTCTTTGTAAAAACGTCTGTCCAACAACCTCACTCGCCGTATCCTCTCCTACCAATCCTAGCGTTAAATAGTTTTGCCTTTGTGTAGCATCAAACAATTCAGAGGCTTCACCTAAACTGTCTCGTTGCTTACCCATCATATCATCTATTATTTGTGCTGATACTGATGGTGGTAAACCTGATGAGTTAAGAATTAAAGACGTTGTTATTTTTCTGTTATCTTTTGCAGTAAGGTTCCTTCCCATTCCTTTTCTTACAGCACCTGTCTCATCTACTGTATCTTCAACTAAGTCTGCAAATTCGCCTTTTAAGTTTCCTTTTTCTAAAGCATCAGCTATACTAACATTAGGAAACAACTTAATAGCGTCAGGTGCATACTTTTCTTTTTTTACAAGACCAGATTGCACTGCTTCTAAAGTCTTTTTTATTCTTTCTCTTACTATAGCTTGAAGATATGGGCTTAAAGGAGTCGGTTTATATCCTTTTGCTCCTCCTACAAATTCTTCTGTTGGTATTAAAACTGTTGGATTAGTTGCATCTACGTATCCTGGAGATCTTCCTGCTCCTTTTATGTACTTTATAAACCCTTCTTTACCTCCTCTGTCTGCCCATTCAGATGGAATGTACAGTCTTGTAGACATCATCTGCTCTAGTCTTTCTCCAAGAAAACCCCACAGATTAACTACAGATCTCTCTGTATCTGCTTTAAATATTGCTTGAGGAGTATTAGCTGAAGGTCGTATATTTTGTATTACTCTTGCATGTCTTGAATAAAACTGCTCTGCTGTTGGTGATGCTTTAAGTTTAGCACCTTTACTTCTAGGAGCCTTTTTCTTTTTTAAACCTACTTGTAATAATGATAAAAAGTTAGATTCTTTACCACCAAGATCTAATACATCTTTTGTTCTGTTAAGAAGAAATCTTAAAGTTTCTCCTGCTTGTGTTCCTTTTGTTAAACCAAGAGACTCTACTCCTTTGTCTTTTGCTTCGTCACTAAGAGTCAATAAAGTAGTATCTAGTCCTTTAGTAAAACCTGATTTTGTAAGTTTATTCTCTAAGCCTCTTAACGCATTGACTCTTTGAACTGATGGAGAGGCTTTATGCGCTTCTCCTCCTGTATCAGGTTGATATGGAAAAAGCTCTTGAAGTTTCTTTCCTAAAGGTTCTTTTATTTGTGCGCCATCAACGTTTATTCCTGTATCATACAAACGTAGGATGTTTCCTTCACGTATCGTTAGATCTTTAGGATCTTTAGCCAATAATGCTTCTCTTGAAGGAATAGGAAAATCTTCACTTGCTATTTGATCAGCAGTAAATAATACTTCTTTTAGTTTTTCTAATTCGTTTAAAGGATCTGCTGTTGCCATTATCAGTAACCGAATACACTATCTGCTGGTTGAAACGTTTCTCTTTTGATCTGGTTAAACAGGTTATGTTGTGGTAAACCTGTAGGTCTTGTCATGCACATGTATCTAAGTGCATCGTAAGCGTGATCTTCTGCTTTTGTGTCTACATCTTCACTGTTCGTCTTTGATAACGGAAGAGTAGGTAGCGTTCTTACTAGATTTGTACAAGTAGAAAACATTTTTAGCTTTGGTTCCTCTGTACGCTCATTTATTGCAAGTCTTCTGTGTAATTCTATCTTACCAGCTATACGATGCTTGTCTGCTGGTACAAATCGTACACCATTACGTATAAGAGACTCTGCTATGCTTGGTCCTGTACCGTGTTTTGACCAACAAGCTCCATCAAGTACAGATATTTGCATTAATGGGTCATTTTCTTCTAGGGCGTTAATAGTTTGAGCTAATCTTTCGCCTGTAAAGCCAGAAGAATACAATTCTCTGTAGATCCATATTGTTCCGTCCCAATCTACTGCACCCCATAGTACGCAACTAGGAGCAGAATAACCGTAGTCGGCTGCTCGTAGTCTAGGCCAGTTATATGGTATCTCAAAAGGTTCAACAACGTGCTTGTTTCTTTCAAATTCTGAGAATGCTGCACCATCTGCAACATCCCAATCACCTTCTAGTAGTCTTCTTCGCTCTACTTCTGGAAGTGACAGAAGCATTGCTTCATATTCGCCACTTTCCATCAAATATGGGTTATCTGTTAGTCTTGCAGGTATAAACCTACGTTGGTATAGAGGTTTGTTAGCGTGTAACGGATGATTAGGTCCGTATCTCAGTATCTTTTTAGTGTCAATGTCCGTAGCCCAGTAAGGATCGTTAGGAACTGCAGGGTCTATGAACATTTTCTTGATCCACCAACCTCCTATACCTCCAGGATTGGCAGATGCTCTCATATATGTCTCTATGTTTGGGTCTGTTGTCCTTAATCGTGAACGAAGATAGTTCCAAACATAAGGAGTAGGATATTGTCCAAGTTCATCTATCCCTATCCACGTAAAACTTTGTCCTTGATAGCGTGTAACGTCACTATCTTTATCTACATAGCTGAATAACGCTGTTGCGCCACTTGGAAAGGACCAAGTATTCTTAGATTCTCGAAAGATTGCACCTGGAAATGCCTTCGGATACAACTTTCTTGACTGATCTACTAGTTCTGTTAGCTCTGATAGCGTTCTACGTAACAATAAGGCTCTGTGGTTGCCGTTTCCAGCGTAACGTAGTAGATCTACTAGCATGGCAAAGGACTTTCCTCCACCTGCAGCACCGCCATATAACACTTCTTTCTCTGGTGCTGCCAAGAAATCAACCTGTGGACCCTTGTTAGGTGTAAAGATGACCTCTGTGCTGTCTTTTATTGAGTCTCTTATGTCTTTAGGAAGTGTCTTTACGAACTCTTCGGTGGTTGCACCGCCACTTCCTGCTAAACTTAGACCTTTCTTTTGGTCTTGCTCCTTGTTTTTGAGCTTTTCTATTCGTTTTACTACTTGATCTTGCCGTTTCTTTGCAGACTTTAGCTCTCTTTGTACTTCACGTTTCTTTTGTACTGTGCGAGATACGTGGTAACGACCCTTCTCTCCAGGTTTTAGCTTTGGTCGGGCCATCTATTAGTTCATTACCTTTGCAATGTCTATAATACTTACAGTTAATACAGTGTATGCTATAATTGTGAATATAATCACTTGATTTAAGACTTTCGTGATATACGTTTTATGTGTTTAGCTACCTTCTTTGACTGATTGGCGTGTAGCTTACTTGCTTTCTTGAGTTGTGCAGGTATCTTCTTAACACTTGCAGATACTTTTACTTTACCACCTTTGTTCATCTTAGCTGTTTTAGCCGAACGTTTAAAGTTAGCAGCAGTAGGTGCGCCTTTAGCTCCAACCTTACGCATCTTCTCACCGCTTCCTGCAGCGATACGTTTTCTCTTTGCGTGTATGTTAGCGTATAATCCTCTTTTAGCCATATCTATGTTGCCTTAAAATTTGCTTTACGAGTAGGATTACTGTAATTCTTAGTTGTCTTACCTTCATTACGCTTGTGAGGTGGAACGTATGGTAATTCACCTGTAGGAAGTATTTTTTTAGGTGCTTTAGGTTCTCTAGGTTTATTACCTATACCTAACATATAAGGTGGAATATATAATTCGTCTTTAGCCATTATACTTCTTCCTCTTGATCTATGATTATTTCTTTTTGCTTATCTTTTGACGGAAGCATGATAATGCCGTGCATAATGTTTCCCTCCACTTCGACTTGTTGCTTTTTACCCAGACCCACTCTGTCGAGTATGGTTTCTGCGGATTTAAATCTGTGATCCATTTGATTAAGAGGGGTTGTACCATCTGCGTCAAGTCCTTCTACTATGCGACTTGCTGCTTTAACAGAGTTAGTAGCAAGCATGTTGCGTGTTCGATCTATTATTTCGTCACGTAGTGATCGTGTTAACCAACTACGAGACTGTTCTTTGTAACCAGCAGCAGCAACAGCATTCTTAACGTGACCACCATTTGTCATAAGTTCGTCAAGAAACTTTTCTTGCTTTGGTGTTAGTTCTCTCTTGTCTTTTTGTGTAGTAGATGGTAAACTCAATATAATGTGACCTTGTAGTAGACAGAGCATTGCGTAGGCAACCAAAGCTCTCTCTTAAACCTAAGTACGTATAGGCGACTTACGAACTGCGCTAGTACTAGGGAGGAGGAATGTTGCCTACGCAAACTCTTATAATTTCGTAGCAGTAAGTAGAAGTAACGTTACTATTCCAGATTTGTATGTACTATAAGGTTTGGTAGAATATAAACTGTTTTCTACATTAGTGCTACCTTCCATTATACACCATATATGGATGTTGTCAAGTAAATAATGCTATAATATTAAAAAAATATATTTAGTACTTGACAAAACTGTGAGGAGGTGTATAATAGTGTATAACACTGCAGAGGGTGCAATACCTATCTACATAGTCTATAAGGTTGTCAAGAAATGGAGACTACATAGATTAGATGTAATCAGCCATAGGCATGACTATAAGTGTTAACATCCAAAATCCTACAAAAAATATAAAATTATTAGCGGCTGTGAGTATACTATTACGGGGGGGCGTAGTGGCCCTTGCGCGGGTGTTCCTATTTTGTCCCGCACACAACCTCGCCGATTATTTACTAGTCTTTATTATCTATATAAGGGGAAAACCCGTTTCATTGTCTGCATTGTCATAATTGTTCGTGATTATGTGCGTCCGTGTGTAAGTTCTAACTGACATTTTAGTTTATGTATTTTAAAAAGGCACTGTAGAGGGTGGCATGGCGTACAATATGAACACCAATAACTATCCATCAATCCAGACATTGCAACGCCTTACAGTGTTAATAGAGTTATTACCCTGCACATAAAAAGAACCCCAATGCGTTAACATTGGGGCCAAGTTTACTAGGGAGAATTAGTGTTTATTTATGGCTGTAGATACTCAAAGAACAACACTGTAAACATTGCAACGCCAAACATGACCGCACCGCCTAGCGTTATTCTATCCAGTATCTTTATAACGTGATCATAACGGTTGTTACTTGCGATTATCTGTCGTTCATGCTCCAGATAGTCTGGTGTTATCCACTCTTTACTGTAAGCTTTAATAGCCTTATCAACGTCTGATTTATTCATTGTTACGGTTGATAATTGACTAACTGTTAATGCCAAACGATTAATCTCGTCTTTAACGTCCATACATTCACCCATAACGAACCCGATGGACGCATTCTTGTCAGTATATGTGGTCTCAAGCTTGGATGCACTTTCCAGACCTTTTCGCATTAATGCGTTGGGATCTGTTGTTGTGTCATCATCAACTAGGGTTATTAGTGTGTCATCTGAATAGGTCATTATTTCATCCTTTAATAGTTTGTGTGTGGAATGTGTACTGTTGCTGATAGGTCAACACTTGAGCCATCATATACAGCACGTTTAAAAGTATCTGCACGGAATAACGCATTATCCCGTCCAAACATTGCTATAAAATCATAGATTAAAGCTTGTTCGACCTCTAGAGTGAATGCACCTTCATTAACATGCCTATTGAGAAGCTTGGCAATTTGGATATAATGCCGTTTTTGATATCTACTAGCCATTATACAAGCT
>VTLG01000949.1_pt1 | contig 23791 bp, 47 predicted proteins | sample 4694571 | NCBI WGS metagenome assembly VTLG01 (sample SAMN12604809, study PRJNA352737) | marine metagenome | biome: ENVO:00000447; feature: ENVO:00000209|ENVO:00000569|ENVO:01000036; material: ENVO:00002151; isolation source: viral sequences binned using virsorter ...
TTGTGTTCCAAGCAGAGCATAACATCCTCATGCATCCCTTCCACATGTTAGGTGTGATAGGTATGTTTGGTGGAGCATTGTTCTCTGCTATGCATGGTTCACTTGTTACCTCGTCACTGATACGAGAAACAACTGACAATGAAAGTCAGAACTATGGATATAAGTTTGGACAATCCGAAGAGACATACAACATCGTCGCCGCCCACGGGTACTTTGGTAGACTAATATTCCAGTATGCTTCTTTCAACAACTCACGATCACTACACTTCTTCTTAGCGGTGTTCCCTGTGGTCTGCGTCTGGTTTACATCCATGGGTATATCAACCATGGCATTTAACCTCAACGGATTTAACTTCAACCAGAGTATCTTAGATGCTAACGGTAAGGTTGTTCCGACATGGGCAGACGTTCTTAACAGAGCAAACTTAGGTATGGAAGTTATGCACGAGCGTAATGCTCACAACTTCCCACTTGATCTCGCTGCAGCTGAGGTCACTGAGGTTGCACTTGTAGCACCATCTATCGGTTGACATAAAACCGAATAAGATATAGAATGGGGGTCTTGTACCCCCATTTTTAATGCAATCAAATCCATGGTCAAGTGATTTAATATTTAAGTTTAAGTATCCACATGACCTGAGTGCTGCTGCAGGTAGAGGTATGGAGTTGTGTAAACTTATGCCTGAGACTTTCTTAGAAAAGGGTGGAGGATATAGTACTGCAGTATATCAATGGTATCAACCACATGAATGGGAGGAGTTGGAAGAGTTTTATTATTGGTTGCCAAGACAATTAGATATAGTATGGCACGCTTGGGGTATGGAGTATTGTTCTCGCATGATACATAATTCATGGATCAATTGGCATCCTAAGGGTGCATGGACTGAGGAACATACACATCCATCAGTTCATCAAGCCGTGACATGTTACTTGCAACATGAAGAAGGTTGTGGTAATATATTATACAAAGATCCAATGGATACTTATTGGTGGTCTTATCCAAGGAATAGTGAAAGGAGACAACTCTGGCACTCAGTATCTGTACAGCAGAATGATGTACTAATATTTCCAGGATGGTTACCACATAAAACGGAACAGAATGAGACCAACAAGGACCGCCTTGTACTTAGTACCAATTATAGACATGCCTAGCGACCTGTACGACGACATGCGTACTCTAAACATGTTATACGAAGAACTGTGTTGGGATCATGAAGATGAACTTGATTTTGTTGCTGATTATGTTAATGACCGAATAATCATAACAAATAAGAAAAAAACGAAATATATACAGCATGACAGAACAAAAGATTAAAGAAATTATACCTCAACTTACTTACACTAAGGAACAGGTGGACATGTTAATCCAAGCAGCGGTTGCTGAGGCACACGAGATGGATGTAAGGTCTATGGCCAAGCATAATCGTAGTGCTACTATTATCAGTATGATTTTGGGTCTTATTTGTCTTGCTTTATTTGTTGATGGATTGCTTAGAATACTTGGTATCATCCCACCCTTTATGGACTTAGATGTTAATGTTATTGATGATGTTATAGAGAGAGTTGAGAGTGATGTTATGCCAATGATTGAAAAAGCACAAAGGTATATACCAGGACGATGACAGGAACTATTGACACTTCACCTGCATCTATTAGAATGTTTGCTATAATAGTACTCGGTGTAGTATGGTTTTACTTATTAAATGTGGAGCTAAGAAGTCGTGACGATGATTGATGAGATTAAGGGATGGGAGAAAGAATACCTTAATATGAATAACAAACTCAGCGATAGAGAGAGGGAGATCCTTAAGGGAGATGCCATCAAGTCACATGAGGGTATGATGTTCGGTAGAATGTATGCAGACTGGAAAAGGCAGAAGGGATATGATTGATAGAACACAAAAGAAAGAGAACTATTACTATGTCTTCTGGACTGTAGCAATGATTGCCTTCATAGTTCCACAAGTCTTTACTGCTTATGCATACATGAGCATCAAAGATCTCCTAGATAAACCAATACAAGTAGAGTACGTTAATGGAACTGAATGATAGTAATGTTATTGAAGTTCTTTCTGAACTCGCACCATACATAGAAGCTGATGGTGGTTTCCTAGAGTATGTGGAGACAGAAGAGGGCTGGGTCAAGGTAAGACTTGGTGGTGCATGTGCTACATGTGCTATGAGTACCATGACATTGAAGCAAGGTATCGAACGTAAACTCATGGAAGATATTCCAGATGTAAAGGGGGTGGTTCAAGTACTATGATGCAATTCAGAGAAGGAGATATTAAACGTATCATACATGCCTGTGAATACTACAGGAGTATTATACGTAGTCAGGATGCAGACCTAGCTAAAAAATATGATAGGGTCTTGGATCATCTACATGATTACCAGACAGAGATGGAGTGTCCTGACTGTTGGGATCCAGAATCTATTTGCGCTATTCACTGAGGGAAATCGACTTTCTGGTTTCAAAAAAGTCGGAAAAAAAATTCGGGTGATTTTTTTTCGCAGGGGTTTTTATGTCTAAAAAGAAATCCAAGAAGAAAAAGAAGTGTAAGAAGTGGAAGTGCTCAAAGTATAAGGGTAAGCAATGTAACTGTGGGAGAAGGTTGTGATTAAGATTTGTCCCGTTTGTGAATCAAGGTGGTTGGATGGTCAGTTGTACTGGGCTACAGGTAAACCAGGGTGTCCACATGACCTTGCAGGATTACTATGCAATGACCATAAAGATACAAGATGTATAAATCCTTGTAGGGGTTCCACTTCAGGTCAAACCTGGGAACAACGAAGACTATTCTTAGAGGGAGAAATCTAATGTGGAATCTAAACATCAAACGTAACCTTACTAAAATTAAGGATTGGGATAAGGCATGGTCGAAGAAGATCCAAGACAAGTTCAACCTGACAGATTACCAGATGCTATGTTTGGCTTTCGCAAAAGGTTTCGTGGTAGGAGCAATACTCCTCTAAACAAAGACGGAACACCTTGTCTTAAAGGTAGGATTGTTAATTTAATACAACTAGTAGTGGTGACACAGTTACTGATAGTTGCTGCTACAATACATGGATGTCTCATGCCTGGTAGGGAATGTGATTCAGAAACCAAGCAACATATTGCAAATATGATGACAGTTATTACTACATCTACCTTTGCTTTATATGCTGCTGAAAAGTAGCCGACCCCTGACATGTGTGAGTATTAACACCTAATTCTATACTAAATATTGGTGTCAAGTGGAGTTGAAACTATCATGTCCCACTATACCATCGGCTATCATGACAGCCTTCAAATACGTCATGACATCTGTGTCTACGCACAAGATGCATACGAAGCAATTCAAGAAGCGAAAGAGGATGTTCCTGAGTTAGAGGGGCATCCTCATTTTATTGACTCCTGCATGGAGACGTAGTATAATGAAGACATTAACACAATATAAGCATGAGATTATGTGGTGGATGAGCAGAATAACAATCATGTTAACGTCATTGTTTTTGTCAATGACACTAGCAGCACAAGCATATGCAGCCGAAATTGAAATGGGTTCTAATGGGAACCTGGTGTTTAATCCTTCTGAGCTTACAGTTGCTGCAGGTGATACGGTTACATTCGTAAACAATGATTTACCACCTCACAATGTGGTATTTGTCAATGGACACGATGAACTATCACATCCTGACTTAAACTTTGTGAAGGGTGATACCGTAGAGATTACCTTTGATGAACCAGGAGAGTATGAGTTCCAATGTGAACCTCATGCTGGTGCAGGTATGAAAGGAGTTATCCACGTTGAGTAATACATTTACTTTTACTGACGAACAACTACTATGCTTACAAGTGTGTTTACAAAATGCACCAACACCATATCATATTTCTAAGAAAAAGATAGTAGGTGAAGTTGAGGATTTAATAGGTAAACCACCTGTGGTAAAACATGAACCTTTGAGGGTCGCTAAGTACGATCTATCAAAGTATGGAATAACAGATTGACTATGAATTATAAAGAAGCAGGAGTTGACATCGAAGCAGGTAATGCATTCGTTGAGAGATTGATGCAGAAAGCACCTTCTATTGGTGGATTTGGTGGTATGTTTAAGGTACCTGCAGGGTATGAGAAACCTGTCTTGGTTTCTGGTGCTGATGGTGTAGGTACTAAGATTAATATTGCCAGAGTTAATAATGATTATAGTACTATAGGTATTGATCTCGTTGCCATGTGTGTCAACGATGTGATTACTTCTGGTGCTAAGCCTCTCTACTTCTTGGATTATATTTCTACTCAGAAGATAGATGATAATGTTGCTGACATTATGGTTGGCATACTTAAAGGATGTGAGATTGCTGGTTGTGAACTCCTAGGTGGAGAGACTGCCGAACATTTTAGACAGAGAGAATATGATCTTGCTGGTTTCTGTACAGGTATAGTAGAAGAGTTTGATGTAGTTGATGGCAGTATCATTAAACCTGGTGATGCAATCATTGGTATTCAAAGTAGTGGACTGCATAGTAATGGGTACACTCTGATCAATGATATGTTATGGAGACATAAGTTATACTATAAAGAAACACCTGAGTTACTTGAACCCACTAGAATATATGCTGCTACTGTTCAACGTCTGTTGGATGAGGTACCTGTCTTAGGTATGGCACACATTACAGGTGGTGGACTGGTTGATAATGTATCAAGGTGTTTACCTAAAGGATTGAAACCTCACATTGATTGGAACTCTTGGCCAATGCCAGAGATCTTTAGTAAGGTTATGCTTGCAGGTGAGGTACCAGAAGAGGAAATGAAGAGAGTATTTAATATGGGTATTGGATATTGTATTGTTGTACCACCTGAGGTGGTCGATGATGCTATGATATTAATAGAACATCCATCACAAGTTATAGGACACGTATGTACGATGTAGTCTGGTCAATAAATATCATGTGTGCTATACTAATACTTGGTGTAGCCTACGTGATCTATTGGATTTTTATGTATGATGAATGGTATCCGAATTAGTTTAATATCTACTTTGTTAGTTGGGTGTGCTGCAGCACCAGTAACTGATCCAGCACGAGCATGTAGTCCTCCTGCAGATGGCAGTGAGTTTACTTGTCCAGATTTTGATGGAATAATATTAGATCCACCTGTATTGGGTGATCCTCCTGTGATAATGGATCCTCCTCCAATACAGAAACAATCAACAACTGTATATGATACAAGACCAGTTGAGACTTCACCTAGTGGTTGGATACAAGGACTGAGAGAGTGGAAGTCCAGACAGAATAGAACTCCTATTGACGAGAGCATAAATAGTGCACTTGCAGAATATAACAATGGGAGCTATGAAGCCACCGAGTAGGAAGTCTTGTTACAACTTCCGAGTGGTATCAATTGATAAGGTACTAGATGGCGATACAATAGATGTAACAATTGATTTAGGATTTGACCTATTTAAAAAAGAGAGGGTAAGAATAGCTGGTGTTGACACTCCTGAAAAGAGGACAAGGAACCTCGAAGAAAAAGCCCTTGGACTTGACGCTACAAACTGGCTTAAAGACAAACTGGAAGGAGCTATCAGTGGTGACGATGATCTTGTCATTAGGACTGAGCTCGTCGGTGGTGTTGGCAAGTACGGTAGGCTTCTGGGCTGGTGCTACATCGGCGACGGTGCTTTGTCGCTCAACGAACAAATGATTACAGAAGGTTATGCATGGGAGTATGATGGAGGAACTAAGCAGAAAGACTTTGAGCAGCTCCGCGAAATTAGGAGAGGATATGGGACTCTGGACGAGTCATGAACAAGATACCCTTAACATGAAGGGTGAACGTACACATAGGATTATTATAGAATGGCCACTGGAACCGATAGACTTAGAGAACTCCTTGGGGAACAATACCGATACGGAGACGTAATTCTCTCAAGTGGTGCTACAAGTATGCACTACATTAATTGTAAACCTGTTGCTCTTAGCAACGAGGGCATCAAACTCATAGCACCAGCAATGTTGAAGCATGTGGATGGTGATGCTGTAGCAGGTGTGACCTTAGGTGGTGACCCACTAGCAACTGGTGTCTCTATCACATCACCTAAACTTGATGCTCTTATAGTACGTAAGGAACCCAAGGGGTATGGTACTCAAGCAATGATTGAAGGACCACTTCTTCCTACTGGAACAGTGGTTACTCTACTTGAAGATGTAGTGACTACTGGTGGTAGTGCTGTCAAAGCAGTCAAGGTGCTCCGTGAAGCGGGTTATGTAGTTAATAAGGTAGTTTGTATCGTAGATCGAAGAGAGAACGGTGAGGATCCATTTACGGACGAAGGACTTGAACTTGTCAGTCTCTATACTTTGGAGGATTTCTCATGAATGAAAGAGAGGAGACTATTATTAGGAGGATCAAAGAGTTGGCTCTGTTGATGGGTGCTGACTGTCAGGAGACGAGTACATTAAACTCTATGGGTCGCTCATCCAACAAAATTGTGATAGAATATAACGTATTAGAGAATAAATAATTAGGTAAAAAGAGGAAACCTTATATGGAATCCATAGAAGCACACATTCAAAAAGATAAAGAGATCCTTGATGATCCTCAGACTAATCCTCAAACGAGAAGACATATTGAGGAAGAACTTCATGATTTAATAGAATATGAAGAACATCATCATGACGAGATAGAAGCAGGAGATCATCACGATCCAAACTGTATAGAATTATTCTGTGACCAGCACCCAGACGAGCCTGAGTGCCTAGTATACGACGATTAACATGAAACTTTTTATTGATAGTGCAGATGTTTCTGAGATACAGGAACATTTTGCTACTGGTTTGATTGATGGAGTAACAACTAACCCTACACTCATTATGAAGAGTGGAAGGAATCCTGAAGAAGTTTATCAGGAACTAATAGATACAGGCATTCAAGACATCAGCATGGAAGTTGTTGGTGATAGAAATGAGATGCTTTGGGAGGGTCGTAGACTTGCTAATAAATTTGATCGACAAGCAACTATAAAAGTACCATGTACACCAGATGGTCTATGGGTATGCAAAGAACTATCCAAGTCAGGTGTCAAAGTAAATGTAACTCTTATCTTCTCTCAGGTACAAGCAATCCTTTCTGCTAAAGCAGGTGCTACGTATGTGTCACCATTTGTAGGTAGAGTAGATGATAACTCATTCGGTGGGTTGTGTCTAGTTAAGGATATCGCTAACGTATTCAAGAGACATGATGTAGAGACTAAGGTTCTTGCAGCATCTCTTAGGGGTGCTAGAGATGTGGGTAGAGCATTTGAATATGGTGCTGATGTAGTTACTGTACCACCTACAGTTTTTAAGAAGATGTACAATCATATACTCACAGATAAGGGTCTGGAGTTATTTGATGCTGATTGGGCTACAGTTTGTGACGAGGCCAAAACTGTCACATAGTCAGTTGACGGGTATCTTAACTCATGGTAATATAAATAAATATTACAACTAAGTCAGGCCCGAAAGAATCGTACCCTGCGTAGATGTATTAAAGACACCCATGTCGAGGGAGTCTAACATCCGCAGGATTTTTTCTTGCGAGATACTTAAAATAACAATCATGTCAATCAAATCAACAATCGCAGCAATAGCTGCATCACCTCTACTTCTCGCTAGTGCCGCTTTTGCTGGTCCTTACGTGAACGTTGAGAGCAACATCTCTTATCCTGATGGAGAGTACTCTGGAGCAACTACAGATTTCCATATTGGTTACGAAGGTGACCTTTCTGAGAAAGCTGGTTTCTACGTACAAGGCGGTCCTGCACTAGTTGCAGTTGACGGTACTGATGGTGCTGAAGGAGAGCTTTCAGGTAAAGCAGGTCTTACATATCAAGCAACTGATTCATTCGGTGTATACGGAGAAATCTCTGCTATCACTGCTGAAGTCAGCAACGATGACCAGACTAACTGGGGTGCTAAGATCGGTGGAAAGTTCACATTCTGATCTAGAAGTGTGATATAATTATAAGGGAGCAGCAATGCTCCCTTTTTTCATGCCGTAAAGTTATGAAGTTTGAAGATTACTACAAAGAGTTCTGTGAAGTCTTTGGACATCCACTATGGATGCTACCGATGATGATGATCGGTTTGTTTCTAATGATTGAGATAATGCATACCAATGAGCACTACGATAGAGAGAACGGTGATGCTCATGGATATTGTGGTCGTCAGGAGTGGGTGAAAAAATTGCAGGAAGACCAGTGGTAATTGACAAGAGAAAAACTTTGTTATATACTCTGTGAGGGAAATCGACTTTTAGTTTCAAAAAAAGTCGAAAAAAAAATTCAGACCATTTTTTGCCAAATACCTTTTTATGATTTTTTGGATAGGATTTACATTGATGTTCCTCAATGAGGGATTCGTGATGATGCGACATGTATCACCATTCTTTGCTAGACTTAGAGATAAGGTGATGAAGAGGTTAGGTGATAACCTGTGGTGGAGACTACATGGTACATTGGATTGGTTATGGATATCATTAGTAACTTGTGGACTAATAGTCAACTCTCATAGAGTTTTACATATAATGGTATTAGCAACCTTCTGGACACTTGCCTGGTTGATATTTTACTTACCTCGCTGGATTACTAAAAAATGATATTACCAGGAACTACAGTCACAGTCATTGACGAGACCTCTATCTATAGAGGGTACGTTGGATTTGTGCAGAGAATTATGGAGGACAAAGCTGCTGTTCTCTTTGATAATCTTTCTCCGTGGGAAAAGATGATTACTTTTCCTATTAAAGATCTGGAGGAAGGAGGAATACTACCAAAATGAAAAAACGACTAAAACGCTTAATTGACCGCTATGTGAAATTAGTGGCAAAAATCGATGAAAGGCACTATTGGCCAATATTCATCTTTTTATCATTATACTTCGTTATCCCATATAGCGAATTTGTTATTACTGCATTAATTATCTTCTATTTCACGAAAGGTGAAAAACTACTTCGGAAGGCAACAGGTGCTGTTACCAGATTTCTTCCAGATTGGATTAGAATCGGTGGATCTGTAATTTTCTTCCTTGTTATGTTGGATGATACACTTATGTACGCTACTGTCATAGGAATTGCATATTGGAGTAATAGACAAATACAGAAACAGAAAAAGTTAGAAGAGAAAACTCTAAATACCGACGTAGAAGACATTTCCAAATGAACTTTGCCGTATATTCAAAGGATGGGTGCCCTTTTTGTACTCGTGTAACAGAAGTTCTTAAATTAGCAAAATTTAACTTCGTTGAATATAAATTAGATCAGCATTTTGATCGAAAATCTTTTTATGAGGAATTTGGTGAGAATTCAACATTCCCCCAAGTTGTCGTAAATGGAGTAAAACTCGGTGGGTGTCAAGAAACTGTTAAATACCTCAAAGAGCATAATATGGTCTGATGGAAGAAGATCAGTTAACAAACATGGTAGAACAAGTCGTTGACGATGCCATGTTTCAGCATAAACACACTTTTAGGATGAGAGATTATCTCAATAGTAACGACTTTACTAAAAAAGTTGTTACAGAGTTTTTAAAGAGTGGTACGGCTAACAATTTAAAATGTACGATGGATGACCTTGACCTCTTGATAGAGGGAGGTCATTCTGATGTTAGGGAGGCATATCCCAATTGGACTAAACCTGAAGCGAGAAAAATTCGTAATTATCTAAATTCAATCATAGAAGATGCAGAGCAGTACGCAGTCAAAAAGAGCAGAAAAACTCGTTCTAAATAGGGGTATAGAGGTTATGTTGCCGAGAGGCAGGAGGGTTGAGCAACCAAGTTGGTTTGATCGCACCTTTCGCTTGCTAAATCGTTCGGTGCGTGTTAGGATAGACATACGCGAGGACGACAATGGAAACTAATGTAATTCTCTTCTTCTCCGCAGCAGGAATGTTATTCACGCTGGCATTAGGAGGAGTAATTGGATGGATCTACAAAACTACTGTAGATACTCATACACTCAAACGACAGATGAATAATCTTCATCCTGAGTTTTTAGATGGTAATGGTGCATACGTGAATGAAGAACTACTTGCAGTCAAATTCACAGATATTGATGATTACCTTGACGAAGACGCAGTAGAGTGATATAATTAACAACAAATAGTGACTTGATATGGCACCAAGAAAATTACCAAATGATGCACTGGTAACTGAAATACTCCAGAAGGTCTCTTCTGCTAAAACTAAGGCAGAGAAGGTAGAACTTCTTCAAGAGTATAACAATAATGCTTTACGTGCAATCTTAATTATTAATTTTGACGAATCTCTTCAGTTTCTTCTACCAGAAGGTGAAGTTCCGTTTACTCCTAATGATGCACCTGCAGGAACAGAGCATACTCGTTTAATTCATGAGTATAAAGGTCTCTACAGGTTCTTTAAAGGTGGAGATAGTGAGATTAAGGGTATGAAGAGAGAACAACTCTTTGTGCAGTTATTAGAAGGACTTCATCAAGATGAAGCGAACTTATTAGTATCCGCATGTAATAAGGATATACAAGCAAAGTATAGAATTACTAAGCAAGTAGTATCTGAAGCATTTCCTCAAATTGAATGGGGCAATAGATCGTGATTTGGGAAAGCAATGAGCAGGTGATTGAAAGTGCTGAGAAGTACTCAATCACTATTCTTAACATTGCTTGCGATCCCAAGGCGGGACAGAATAAAAAACTTCCTACATCTGCATGGATAGTTCATTATCTTGACATGAAGAAGGACAGTGACCATTACGAAGATTTTTATGATATTGTAATGGGAAATAGAGTAGACATTTTCGATTGTTACTATGACAAAATCGGATCAAAACGACTTAAATCCATTGGATATACCTCAGGGAACATCTCCCCAGGACAATTCAATACAAAAGCTTATATCGCAGCAAGCAAATGAGCTTTTTAAGATAAAAGCGAAAAAACAAGATGATTTTATCTTCAACGAAGATGTTGAAGACATTGAACAATTAGCTGATGAACTCTTTGATGCTCTCTATGACCACACAAATAAATAATGATATAGAACTATTGGATCTCCTTAAGGAGAATGAACGCACTGGGGAAACTCGGATTATGCGTTCTTTTCTAGTCTTCTGGAATCAATATCCAATACGTTCTGATCAAGCGTTAAACGAGTGGAGAGGATTTAAACACCACGCAAATGAAGGACAAAAAAGCAGCAAAAAAGATTATTAAACGAGCAAAAAAACATCCTGAGTGGTATACTAAGCAGGATGTTAAATATGCCAAATTTATTAGGAAACGTGAGAAACAGCATGAACGTGAAGTTAGTGAGCGTAACGCCCGACGCAGAGAAGACGATGGGGTACGTAGCGAGGGTAAGCAACCCAAACAACCAAAGCAATCCAGCAGTAGCAGGATTACTAGGATATTGTATAAAGCATGGTCATTGGTCGGTTTTCGAGCAAGCACACATGACAGTGGAGATAGAGACAACTAGAGGTCTCGCTGCACAGATATTACGTCATCGTAGTTTTACGTTTCAGGAATTTTCACAGAGATATGCTGACACTAATCTGTTAGCAGATGAGATACCTATGTTTGATCTTAGGCATCAGGACACTAAGAATAGGCAGAATAGTATAGATGACGTACCACCGAACAAGAAACAAGACCTTGAAGAGAAGATTGCAGAGCATTTCGTTGAAGCAATGGATCTCTACAATGAACTCCTCGCTTCGGGTATTGCGAAGGAATGTGCGAGATTTGTTCTCCCATTAGCAACACCTACCCGAATCTATATGACAGGTAGTGTTCGGTCATGGATCCACTATATAGAATTGAGGTCTGCACACGGTACTCAAAAAGAACATATGGATTTAGTTGAAGAGGTACGTAAGATCTTTAAACAACAGTTTCCTATCTGTAGTAATGCCTTAAATTGGGAGGTTAAGTAATGCCAAATTATGCAGTAAAGAATTACAATACAGGTGAGGAGAAAGAATTCACTATGACTGTTGCTCAGTATGAGCAATGGAGAGCCGACAATCCCGAATGGGAGAAGAACTGGCAAGCAGGTACTATGGCTGCTATCAGCGAGGTAGGTGATTATCAGAACAAGCTTCCTCAAGGCTTCAAGGATCGCTTGAATAATGTGAAGAAGCATCATCCTTACGCTAAATTCGACAAGATCTAGTATGCCTGTAAAAAGCAAGAAGCAACCAACAATGGTTGGACTATCTACCAGACAAATGAGACGAAAACCAATAGGTACAGAGCACCTAATAAAAATTAAACCAATAACACCTACTCAAGAGAAGGTGTGGGATGCATGGAATAAGAATAAGCATCTATTCCTTTATGGGTGTGCTGGTACTGGTAAATCATTTGTTACGATACACCTTGCACTTAAAGAGATACTTGACGAAAAATCTCCTTATGATAAACTGTATATTGTAAGGTCTCTAGTACCTACTAGAGAAATTGGTTTCCTACCAGGTGACCATGAGGATAAAGCAAATTTATATCAGATACCATATAAGAATATGGTTAGATATATGTTCCAGATGCCTGATGATGCATCATTTGAGATGCTCTATGGCAATCTTAAGGCACAGGAGACTATCTCCTTTTGGTCTACTTCATTCATCCGTGGTACTACTATTGATAATGCTATCATTTTAGTCGATGAATCGGAAAATCTTAACTTCCACGAACTTGATTCTATCATCACTCGTCTAGGGATCAATAGTAAGATTGTATTTGCAGGTGACGCTGCACAAACTGACTTGACACGAGCACACGAGAAAACTGGTATCATGGACTTCAAAAAAATTATTGATGACATGGAAGAGTTCGAGAGTATTGAATTCGGTATCGATGATATTGTGAGATCTGGTCTAGTCAAATCCTATTTGATTAGCAAGATGAACCTTGGACTTTAAACATTTAAACTTACACGATTTTCCTGATCTAAAAGCAACAACTACCAAGGAGGGTAGGAGGTACCAAGTTGATGGTGCTTTCTATCCTTCTGTTACTACTGTCATAGGACATTCTAAAAAGAAGTCCATTATGGAGTGGAGAAAGAAAGTTGGAGAAGAGGAAGCTAATAGAATCTCTAAGAGGGCATCTACTAGAGGTAATAAGTGTCATAAACTTTGTGAATTATACTTATTAAATCAAAATATTAGCAAATATAAGGATGATCCACTATCCATGGGGTTATTTCATCAGATTAGACCCTACCTAGATACTATTAACAATATACATGCTCTAGAAGCACCTTTATCTTCTAAGACGTTAAAGATGGCAGGACGTGTGGATTGTATTGCCGAGTATAACGGCGAACTTGCAATAATTGATTTTAAAACCTCAACTAAGTATAAACGTGAAGATTGGATCCACGACTACTTTGCACAAGAGACAGCTTATGCTATAATGTTTCAAGAGCTAACTGGTCTTATGGTCAAGAAGCTCGTTACTATTATCGCTTGTGAGACAGGCGAACCACAGGTTTTTGAAATTTATGACAAGTTTAAGTATGCTCGCAAACTTAAAGAGTACATTGATGCCTATCGGAGTTACTATGGCGAGTGGTAAAATTGATGAAGTATTTGAAGAAAATTTTATGACAGCCGCTAAGTTCTCGGTTGAGATAGAGAAGATTGTCAAAGATTCTGATCTTAATTATATTGAGGCTATAGTACAGTTTTGCGAAGATAAGAGTATTGAATTAGATGGAGTTAATAAATTAATATCCAAACCATTAAAAGAGAAATTAAAATACGATGCACAACGTCTCAACTATATGAAACGTACTTCGAGAGGTTTGCTAAAACTGTGACAGGGTTTGAAGTATATAAAATGTACCTTGCTTTGAAACTTCACTTCACATCCGACACTTACGATTATTTCCAATATGGGGGCACTGCTAAAGCATCCCAGAGATCCTTTGATAATAGGAAAGATAAGTTCTTTTTTGTGAAACTTTCCAGAAAGTTCAAGGACTACGAGCTGCGCGATTTTTTTGTAGCTAATATGGTCGCAGAGGATAAGGTATATCCTGCTACATTGGTACGAGAGGGAGCAAAGAATTACGCTGAGTATATCAGAAAGAAGGATAGTCTCTCATATATCTTTAAGAATGATATCCAGACCCTTCACGAGATTAACGAGGACTTTGATGCATTGTTCAAAGTTGAAAGTGTCCACCCGCCCCTTGTCAAAGCATTCTTAGGTGGTAAAATCACCATAGAAACCCTTACAATTTTTAACAAGGTATTGAATTATACACCTCACTTTGATAAATTGATCAAAGAGGAGATTGTCTGGAAGCCACTACGCAATAAGGTAGTGAAGTACGCACCCTTTCTCAATATAGATATGGGTAAATACAAGAAACTTATCAAGGCTCAATTCTCATGAGTAAATTTTTTCAATCTGAAGTAGTCCAAGAAGAACTTAATCGGATGCAAGATCTCTATATGCAGATCAATAGGATGGGATTAGTTCTTGCACCACCTCAGAAAAGAGAACAGCTCGACAAGATGATGGAATTGATAAGTCTCCAACAGACAATGTTCATGCGGGTTACATTATCTGATGATCCGCAAGCTAAACAACTTGTTGCACAAGTTCGATCAGCTGCTACAATGATGGGAATGCCCCCATCTAAAATAACTCCTCAGTTCTATGATGAACTGAAGAAGAATGTCCAGAACATGATTGACCAATTGCCAGATTAAAATGCATTTATTATTGACTTTGATTTGTATTGCACTTATCGCTTTAGCACTAGGCTATAGCATTGTTAAACATTATGACCCTCATTAAATTATGGAGAATATGGAAGTATTCATTGGGGAGTTTTAGTGATGAAACAACAAGAAAATACGACAATGCAGTTGTTATTGTCCGTAGCATCATATTCATTACTTACCTTATCACTAATTTCTTTATTGTTAGTGGCGTTATTAGGCACTGGGATAGTTAAATGAGTAAAGAAGAGTACACTAAGATGGATACTCAGGGCATGGGAGCACCCATGTCACCTGAAGATCTTGCTAAATGGAAGGCATCTGATGAGTATAAGAAACAGACTTTCAAACCTGCCATTGTTAGACCAAGGCGATTATTCACTGAGACATATGCTAAGGAGATGAAAATCCTTATCAATGAAGTGCTGGATGAACGTGAGTATAAGAAGAGGATGAAAGGTGACTATGATGTTGGTGGATATGAACTACCACCCTCATATTTTGATACTGAACACTTCAAGCACGCTGTAGGCGAAGATGAACCACCATACGAGGATTGGGAACAGCCATGAGATTAGGAGTTCTATGTTCTGGATCAGGATCTAACTTTGAAAACATTGTTAGGACTTGTACCAAGGATGAAGTTGTAATTATGATCCACAACAAGAAGAAGTGTGGAGCAATGAAGAGAGCAGATAAACTGGGTATACCTCATTGTTATATGCACAACCAAGACGAAGAACATATTATATCTTTACTTCAAGCATGGCACGTTGACCTCGTAATACTCGCAGGGTGGATGCGAATTGTTACAAAGGATCTCATAAATGCCTTTCCCGATAGAATAATCAATGTACATCCATCATTGTTACCTAAGTATAAAGGGTTACATGCAGTAGAACAAGCAATGGAAGCTGGTGAACAATACACTGGTGCCACTGTACACTACGTAACCGAAGAATTAGATGGTGGTCCTATCATCATCCAATCAAAAGTTCCTATACTAGAGGATGATGATGTTAAATCTCTTACAAAAGCCATTCAACGACGTGAGTACGCTATTTTACCATTGGCAATCGAATATGTTAAGCACGAACTACAGAAACCGAATAGTGGATATCTGTTGCAGGATGATATCTACGGATGGGACGGTGGATCTCTCCGAGAGGATTTGGATGAACAAGTTGTGCGAACACAACAACTCTGCTAGATCGTTAGCAGGAGCTTTATTATGTCCTGATTTTATTGAAGATGCCACTTAAGATTGATAAAGTCAATGAAGATATTAGGGTAGTTGATAACCTTCTACCTGAAAAAGTTTTTAGACCATTACAACATTGGTTTACTGAAGGATGTAGGTGGCAGTATTGTCCTTACATCTTAGGTGATGGTGAAGATACTGATCCAGATGCATATCAATTTGTACATATGTTCTGGGATCCTTGTCTTGGTGTAGTATCACCAGATATGGAACGTATCTATCCTTTGGTTGAGGTTATCAATCCTCATGTATGGTTAAGAATCAAAGCAAACCTTAATACGAAGAAGGATAAGGTTGAAGTTAGGGACTGGCACACTGATGTTGGTCCCTATAATCATGTCACATCAATATACTATTTGAATACATGTGATGGATTTACTAACTTTGAGGATGGTACAAAGGTAGAGAGTGTAGAGAACAGACTACTTTCATTTCCTTCATCTAAGAAGCATTCTGGTACAGCATGTACTGACGCAAAGGCACGTATTGTGCTAAACTTGAATTACTTTCCCAATAGATCATGAACCTTTGGAAAAATTATAAAGCAGTATTAACAGAAACCTTTCCTGATCTTCAATTCTCAAGGGGTTGGGCAAACTGGGAAGCTAAAGAAACTCATTTACTTGCTAAGACATTTACTCATCCTTACTTTATTAAAGCAAGAGAAGTAGAGATATGGTCTGATAAGAGTTGTATCTACAATAATATCATTTACCCTAACACAGGTGGGGATCTATGCAAACCATGTGGTTGGGGTACTAATCTTCCCTGTTTTGGTATGGATTTGATGGGGTTCTTTGATAAGAAGGTCATCATTGTATTTGACTTCCAGCATCCAACAGAGAATTTTATGTTTGAAGTTCCAGGTTTACCAGAAGGTAAAGGGGACTATCGTTTTTTTGAACCAGGTAATCATTTCTCTAAGAACATCTATATAGCATACTGCACTATGGATGAAGTTGATGATCATCTTGATATGTTCAAAGAGTATTTGACTGTGTATAAGCACATGGTTGAAAAGGCAAAACCAGATGGCAAGGACACTAGTGTTTATGTTGACTTTGATAACTACATGACCAAACTAGATCCAGTTGGGGGATATCTCTCTGGTAAATTTGGTAAAGAGAAAGCAGATAGTTTAGTTCACGACTTCTTATTTGAATATGGAAATCATACAGGGTAAAGTAAAAACAATATTCCCAACTGATAAACCTGATGAGGTTATCATACAGTATGAGGATAAAGTTACTGCAGGTAATGGAGAGAAAGAAGATTACCCAGAAGATAAGGGTAGGATATGTTGTGAGATATCAACTATTCTCTTTAAGTTATTAGAACAGGCAGGAGTAGATACACACTATGTTAGTATGCCTACTCATAGAGCAATGTGCTGTAAGAAGGTAGATATTGTTCCTATTGAGATAGTTGTTAGAAATATAGCAGCTGGATCTATCTGTAGACAGACTACTATACCAGAAGGTAAACTGTTTATGGTTCCTTTGGTTGAGTTTTATTTAAAGGATGATAGTAAAAATGATCCTCTTCTTACATATGATCGTGTAAAACTCATGGGGTATGATCCAGAAGAGTTCTATCCGATTGCTCAGAAAGTAAACAAAGAATTGACAAAAATATTTTTTGGTATTGGACTTGACCTAGTTGATTTTAAAATTGAGGTTGGAACTGATAAGGATGGTAAGTTATTGCTTGCTGATGAGATCAGTCCTGATAGCTGCAGACTATGGAAAGCAGGTACTAGAGAGAGTTTTGACAAGGATTTGTTCCGAAATGAGAAAGGAGATATAGTCACGGCTTACAGACATATATTGAAGCAATTACTTGACAGACCACCTAGGGTTGTGCTATAAATATTATGTTGGACGCAACGCAGGGAGTGACTGAATAATCTTTCTGGCAAATGCTGGATAAGGTGATGAGACACAGGTGGTGCTGCTTCTTCGGAAGAATCGACTTACCAGTCGGGTCTCAGGCAAGGACGTAAAACTTACTACTGTAGTAATGCCCGTTCTTTATTGGTATACAGGAATCCAATCTCCCACTTTTCATTCAACTGCGGTAGCCCCCTTGCTGGTTTAGGGCTAGCGGCGATAGGAACCAGTAATACAACAGTACACATTAATACGGAGAATACGTATGTCTTTTGCTTCACTAAAGAAGTCCTCGTTTCAGGACTTGCTCTCTAAGGCTGAAAACCTTAACAAATCTGAGGCCAAAGGTCCAGATGAGCGTCTATGGAAACCAGAGGTAGACAAAGCAGGTAATGGTTACGCAGTAATCAGATTTCTTCCTGCACCCGATGGAGAAGACCTTCCATGGGCACAAGTTTGGACACATGCCTTCCAAGGACCAGGTGGTTGGTATATTGAGAACAGTCTAACGACTTTAGGCAAAAAGGATCCTGTTTCTGACTTGAACAGGGAACTCTGGAATTCTGGTGGTGAAGGTTCTCCACAGAGAGCACAAGCACGTAATCAGAAACGTAAGTTAAACTATTACAGCAACATCTACGTTGTTAAGGATAGTGCAAACCCTGAGAATGAGGGTAAAGTCTTCTTGTACCGTTATGGTAAGAAGATCTTTGACAAGGTAATGGAATCAATGCAACCTGCATTTGAGGATGAGACACCAGTAAATCCTTTCGATCTATGGAAGGGTGCTGACTTCAAACTCAAGATCACTAAGGTTGCTGGTTTTTGGAATTATGATAAGTCTGAATTCGATGCAGCATCTACTCTAGGTGGTTTCTCTGACAAAGAGTTAGAGGGAATCTGGAAGCAAGAGCACAGTCTATCAGCATATACTGCTGAAGATCAGTTCAAGTCTTATGAGGAACTCAAGGAACGTCTTGATAGAACTCTTAAGGCATCATACAAACCTGATCCTGAGACAGTTGATGAGGAAGTTGAAATTCCAGTGGCAGCTGCTCGTAGAACTTCTGACGAACCAGTCAAGGTTGCGAGTGGAGACGATACATTATCTTACTTCGCTAAACTAGCAAACGAAGATTAAGTTTCGTACATAAACTAAAAGACCCCTTTAAAGGGGTCTTTTTTTATGACATGCTGAGTGTATCTGCTGTTATTCCTATATCAAACATACCTGCCTTCTGTACTCGTATGAGGTATGCTTCAACAAAATCTTCAATATATATTGGTTTGACTAATTGTATACGTTCCTTCTCTGCATTTACACTCTCTTCAAACTGATAGAATGAACGTGACGCTACTGGATTAGCAGTTACAGTTGTAGATCCATCATAGTATGTAATTTGGAAAGTAGATGGTACAATTTTACCTGCAGGTACAATAATATTAGTTCCCTTTTTCACTTCAGTAGTGATATAGTCTTTAGTTGCACTAGGATTGTCATACTTAGCAGCACAATACTCTTGTAGTTGCTTAGTTGATCTAGGCCACTGCTCATGGAAGTTAACAATATCATTTATAACTAACAACGTCCAGTTGTAAAATGGGTTCTCATAGAATTTTAGAGCAATATCCTCTGGTTTCTCACCATTCTGGACAATATACTCATCAAACATAACAAGTGATGACTTATACTCACGTAGTATCTCAGCACGTCTCCATATATTTTTAGATACTAGAAACTTTGGATCAACTGCCGATGGTCCAAAGTTGTATAATAGATCTGGTAGTGCAGCTAACATTAGAAACCGATAGTTGGATGATTGGCCATTTCAGAGGATGCGACGAATCCTTTATCAAGTTTGTTATTACTTCTTGTTCTGGATCCTTCCATATCCATTCTTGTGAGAGCAGTTGTCTCACTGAAGTCAAGTGATACAGTAAGTAAAGGAATACTACCGTCAAAGATAGTATTCATCATGCTACCTGGAGCTGTGTTAACATTTAGATTTGTTAACGCACATAACTTAGTCTTAGGCATCATAGGATGTTGGATTGGTTCATCAGTGATTTTTAATAGACTCCTACCATCATTATCAATAGTCTCGTCTACCTTAACGAACATGGGCTTTAGTACCCATACATCTGGGAAGGTTAACATAGCAGCAGATCCTTTACCATTCTTTGAGTTAGGGTGCATACCACGTTTGAACCATTCTATAATTGTTTGTATATCTTCTGATTCACCAGAATTTCTAGCAGCAAATGTAAAACTGAGACTAAATGATCTCATGTTCATTTTTTGGAACATCTGGATGGCATTTTCATTAGGAGCCATACCACCTAGTCCAACAATATTTTTCATATTCATTTCACTGTTGACATTAAATGGATTGGTTGCCATACTTGCACCCTTTGCCATACTAGCAGCATATTCATCAGGTCCTGGCATACCAGGAACTTTACCGACTACACCTGATGCTGATTTTAATCTACCTAATGTATTAGTAATTAATGCACCAGCACCTGCACCTGCTAATCCTAAGGCAGCAAACTTAGCAGCATTGTCTGCCATGAGTGCCATGGTACCCATTTTAAATTCGTTACCCCAGTCAGCACTATATTTGTATTGAAATTCTTCTGGTAATGCTACGTTAAGTTCGGATGCTTGAAGACCTTTACGTCTTCTCTCCATGAGTTCATCCTTACCTTTCTTTAATTCATTCCAAGTTGTCTTCTCTCCACTTGGTAATGTTATTTCATTATCTCCACCAGGAACTTCAGTCTTTGCTTTACCTGTTCCAGCCCATCCCAAAAAGTCCCATTTCTTTCTTGTTGTACTTACACCGTCTCTTGCTATATCATCTGCTATTGTATTCATTCTTGCATCTGCATCTCCACCAGTACCAGCACCACCATATACACCTGACATGGTTCCAGTCACAGTATTGACTAATCCTTTCATTGCACCACTACGTGCGAATGAACCTAATGCATCATTCTGGTTAGCAGCAACTTTTGCTAAACCTTCTTGGTATTCATATCTTTCTATCTTCATGAAAGAAGCATAAGGTACCTGGTCAATCCCTCTGGGATACGACAGACTTTGCTTCTTTTCTTCTAATGTTTCAGTTGACATTATTTATTGCGATGGAATTTTTCTATAGGACACTGACTCATCACGGGAACGTCTAGATCATCTACTTCAAAGAAGATACTATCTGCACGTCTTGGTATATAATAATGTAAAGTTTTAGCAGGAAATCTGTTGTTATTTATAGCACCTAACCTAGCTCTTACATTCATGTAATGTATATTAGCACCAAGTAGGTTCCCTTTCTTAACTTCCATCACGTGAATCAGAGGATATTCATCCCATTCTTTAAGTTGAGCTTTAAATTTTGGATCATATTGAAAGATATACCATTTACCTGTAGTAGGATTATCTGTTGCACCATCAAATAAGGTATTCATTATCTGCTCTCTCATTGTACTAGCAGACATCTTCTTACCTTTAATGGATTCTATATAAGCACTAAATTTCGAGTTCGAGCTCGGTGATAAGCTTGAATCTCCAAAGCCTTTCCCTGCAGTATCGCTCTGCTGCTTTCCACTTTGCTGTGTTTGTGGCATACGTCATTACCTCCGCAAGATACGCCTTCTTGTTTTTTTGTAGTATAGGTTTCTTAGGAAGTTCTGTTTGCTTCTTAGGTTTAACCTCTACGAGGTAAGATTGGGTTTTTCCGTTGACCTCTTTGACCTTCATGTAGAAGTCTGGGAAGTATCTCCTAACCTTTTTTTGTACAGGATCTTTGTACGGGATTATTATTTCTTCACTTGACCATTCGATGATATTAGGGTTCTTATCACAGTATTCCATGAACTTTTTCTCCCAAAGAGAACGAAATACTACAGAAGTGGGGTCACCTTTGTACTTTCTATAGTTCTTTACTCGATATTTTCCTTTGTATGCCATGATAAATAAAGATGGTCACACCATATTCTATATTTATGCCACAGGCTCAAACTATTGAGAATTTTAAGCAGGCAGTCCTTAAAAGGTCTGGTGGAATCTCAGCATCTAATTTATATTCATTTTTTATTGCTGCTCCTAGTTTACCTCCTGTAGGGCAGGGATATTCATTGCGAGATCATTTTGATAGAAACTTCAATGAAGGTATAGGATGGGATCAAGCCCAAAACTTCCAGTTGAATATGCAATGTAATGAGATACAAGTTCCTGGTGTTACCATGTCAGCTTCTGACTTTAAGATGGCTCATAAAGGCATCATACAGAAGGTGGCTTCGTCTAAGGTGTTCAATGAACTAGATGTTAGTTTTTATTGTGATGCTGATTCAATACCATACAAGTTCTTTAGGACTTGGCAAGACTATATTATAGGTGGTATTGAAAAACCTAGAGACATGTATGCTGGTGATCACAGTATGGTTAACACCCTACATAAAGCATACGCACAGAGATACTATGATTACTATACATGTGATCTAGTTATCAATAAGATGGAAAAGCATGGTGTAGAGAAAGCTGAAGGGGGAGAAAGGGATGACTATCGAATAGGATTCCAAGTCAAACTCACTAAGGCATATCCATACACTGTATCATCTATCCCCTACTCAGCTGGACCTGCACAACTTGTAAAAGTTACTGTTGGTCTCTACTATGAATATAGTCATTTAATTACTGGATAAATTATGCCATTACCTGAAATTGTTACGCCAACGTATACGTTGACGGTGCCTTCTACAAAAAAGAAACTTAAGTACAGACCATTCCTTGTTAAGGAACAAAAAGCATTAATCATTGCTCTGGAACAACAGGACACAGAGCAAACGTTAGAGGCAATAAGAAGTGTACTGAATAACTGTATCATCTCCAAGCACAATCTTGATGAGATGGCTCTATTTGATATAGAGTATATTTTCCTTCAAGTTCGTGCTAGATCAATCAGTGAAGAGATTGAATTGAATGTTACATGTCCTGATGATGGAGAAACAGAACTCAAGGTATCATTCTTAGTGGATGATGTCAATGTACATTTTCCAAAAGGACATACCAACATCATTAAGTTGACTAGTGAATTGACTGTGGAGATGAAGTACCCAGATATGGACTACTTTGCTGCTACTACATTCTCTAAGGCAAAGGTAGATCCATATGAGTTGGTTGGTAAATGTATCAAGAGAGTATATGTTGGGGAAGAACCAACTGGTGACTTCACAGTAGATGAAGCAAAGGATTGGATTGAATCATTAACGAATGCTCAGTTCGCTATGATACAAGAATTCTTTAATACTATGCCTACATTAAGACATGTGCTTAAGTTTAAGAACCCTAAGACACAAGTAGAGCAAGAAATTGTTATTGAAGGTTTGGCTGATTTTTTCGCATAGCCCTCTTCCATGAGGGCATGATGAACTTCTACCAGACGAATTTTTCGTTAGTTCAACATCATAAATATAGCTTGACAGATATTGAAAACATGATCCCGTGGGAACGGGACGTGTATGTGAACTTATTATCCTCTCACCTACAGAAGGAAAGAGAAAGGATTGATGAAGAACGTCGTAGACACCGCTAATGAGTTTTAACAAAACAGTTGAAGATTTGGCTGATGATCTGGTTACGATCAGTGATGATTTCGTTGGCTCATTTGAAGGTGCATTTGAATCACAGGATAAACTTACAGATTTTTTAAAGAGTAGAGAAAGATATTGGATTGGTATTGGAACAGGTGGGAGACAAGCACCATCTCCACGTAATTATAATGTACCTGATGACCTATGGAAGGATAACTCAGCTGTATCTAAGGATTTTGATCATAGAAAAGGTCCGCTAATAAGAAATGCTTCAATAAAAGGTGGTCCAGGAACAGGTGGAGGTTTCCAAGG
>VTLG01009636.1_pt1 | contig 23782 bp, 27 predicted proteins | sample 4694571 | NCBI WGS metagenome assembly VTLG01 (sample SAMN12604809, study PRJNA352737) | marine metagenome | biome: ENVO:00000447; feature: ENVO:00000209|ENVO:00000569|ENVO:01000036; material: ENVO:00002151; isolation source: viral sequences binned using virsorter ...
ACAATCCATACGAGACAGGTATCTATGATATTAGAATGAAATGTGCCTTTGAGAGTGCAGTTGATTATGTAAATATGCATTATTCATATTGTGAGAGAGAAGGTAAGTTTTGGGATTATGTTAGATTGAGTCATGAGAAATCTGGTATGCAAAAATATATGGAAGATCAGATAAATGATCCACATTTAACCACATTTCAACAACATAGATCTAGTTCATTTTTTGGTGGAAGTAATTGGCATGTATGGTTATTACAACTGATGCCTAAGATTGTAAAGAAAGAATATTGGTATGAAGATGTTAAGGAAATTGTTCCTAGATTTGAAAATTACCTTGCAAGACTAGATAGTAGTGTAAAACAATCAATCTCACAGAAAAGTATACTGGAGGGATGGTATGGAAAATAATATAGTATGGTGCAATGGCACTTTTGATATACTACACCCAGGCCATATTGAATTATTCAAAGTTGGTAAATCTCTGGGAAAAAAACTCATCGTAGCTACAGACACAGATGAAAAGATTCGTAAAGATAAAGGTGCGTTTAAGCCCATCAACAATTTGTGTGATAGAGTTTCCATGTTACAAGCGATAAAATATATTGATCAGGTTTTATATTTTGATACGAGAGAGGAATTAGAGGGGTTGATAAAAATGTATATGCCTGATATACTACTATTGGGTGATGATTGGCAAGGAGGAGATGTAGTTGGTAAAGAATATGCCAGAGATATCAGATTTCTTCCTAGATTAAATTATTCCACAACTAAGATTATTACTAAAATTCGTGGTGCAGAAATTTAATGTAATTGTTATAGGTGATAAATGTACAGATAAGTATGTTTTTGGTGAATGTAAAAGACTAAGCCCAGAACAACCTGTACCTGTTTTAGATAAAGTAAAGGTTGAAGAGAGGCCAGGCATGGCAGGGAACACTGAACTTAATCTAAAATCTTTTGGTATTAATACAGTTTTACTTTCTCAAAGAGAAGAGATAACTAAGACTAGATTTGTAGATTCTAATAGTGGATATCAACTTCTTCGTTTAGATGAAACTCCAGAAGTAGGTAGAATTGCAAATGCTGAATTAAAAATGGCATTACTTCATATGACTCCTGATGCTATTGTTATTTCAGATTATGACAAAGGATATCTTAATAGTGATGATTTATGGCATTTATGTCATAATTTTAACAGACCAGTGTTCGTAGATACAAAGAAACGTAGACTTTTTCAGAAAGATAATGTATACTGGAAAATAAACAAAAAAGAGTACGATGACCTTGTACAAGACCATCTACCTAATGACGATCACCTTATCGTTACTTTGGGGTCTGCTGGTGCATTATGGGATGGTATGATTTACAAACCTCAACCAGTAAAAGTATTTGATGTATGTGGTGCTGGAGATACATTTCTTGCAGCATTAGTTTATAAATTTTTAAATACTAAGAACATGGGAATGTCCATAGAGTATGCAAACAAGGCTGCTGCAATAGCAGTAACTCATCCTGGCGCTTACCATTTAAGTAAAAAGGATATCACTTCACTAGGAGAAAAAAATGAAGGGAATTAGTAGTGCTGATTTAATGCATCACAGATTACAAGCATGGCTTCGTGAGAACAAATGCAAAGATATAGAATATCTTGGGGAACGTGAAAGTTATAAGTCAGGGAAAAAACAACATTTTTATAGAATCGGAGAACATGAGGTTCCTGTAGATGCTATTGAAGAACTTGAGATGGTAGAAGTGGAGGACGAATGAGATACTGTATAGACATTGATGGAACTATTTGTAGTGCAACTACAGGTAGAGATTACCACAAGGCAATGCCATGGTGGGATCGAATTGCTACAATAAATAAGTTATATGATGAAGGTCATAATATCACTTACTTTACCGCTAGAGGTATGGGTCGATTCGGTGATGATCCAGATGCAAGTACAAAGGCATCTGTTCTATTATTTGATCTTACAGAAAAACAACTTAAAGATTGGGGATGCAAATATCATTCATTGATATTGGGTAAACCACATGCTGATTTCTTTATTGATGACAAAGGTGTAAACTCTGATGACTTCTTTAGGGCCAAGTAGAAGACCTCGTAATGCTCGTGCAGCGGAACCAGTAAAGTTTGTTCCAAAGGGATGGGGATATGAAAAATGGATAGCAAACTGCGAGAAGTACTGTGGTAAACTTTTGTTCATTGCAAAGGATAAACAGTGTTCATGGCATTATCATAAATTAAAAGACGAAGTATTTTTTGTTCAGAGTGGAAAAATAAAACTATACCATAGTTGGGATACAGATATAGAGAAAGCAGATATAACTATTTTAAGAAGAGGTGATAAGTTTCATGTACCTATAGGTCTGAAACATCGTATGTTTGCACTAGAAGATACTGAACTATTTGAGTTCAGTACAGAACATATGGATTCTGATTCTCACAGAATCATGCCTGGAGATATGATTTAACTTCTGAGTAATCATGTGAATACCATGAGGTATCTGCACATGTGTATTCTTGATACTTACCTTCTAGATGTTTGGGGAAGGGGATTACTTCAATCTCCGCCCCTTCTTTTTTGGCAATCAATTCCGCAATCTCAAGAAATGAGATAGGATTGCCAGTCCCAACATCATAGATGCCGCTCCCTGCCGTATTATCTAGGACAACATCCACTACATCTTCTACCCATACAAAATCTCTAAAGGCATATTCAGACTCCTCAAAGATTTTAATTACTTTATTTTGTTTTGCTTGTAAAGTAAATTTACTGATTGGACTTGCTTGATCTCCTTTATGTTCCTCACCATCTCCATATACATTAAAGTATCTGAATCCCTGCACTTGTTCAAACCTATCCATATTATCCATGACCCAATAATCTACAGTTGCTTTTGATAGTGCATAGAAATTTAGTGGATTGATGGTCTTTTTTAAATATCCATATTCACTATGAATCTTACCATATACCGATGCAGATGAGGCATATTTGACTGGGATAGAATATTCTATTGCTTTCTCAAATAGACCAATAGAAAACTCTACGTTATACTTGTGAATCTTATTTACATCTGTTTCTACTGTACTTGATATGGCTCCCTGATGTAGAATCATTTCTACCTCATCCCATTTATCATATTGATTTAAAAAATCAAAAGCACCACTTTGTTCAACTCTGTACAGATTTTCTGGATCAAGCCTCTTTTTAAATGCTTGACCTATAAAACCTTGATAACCTGTGAGAATAATCATAATTTAAACAAAATTAAAAGATGGGAAATGTAGAGGTATAAAGAATGTTTGAACTAATCTGTAAAGATCATCTTCAAAAAATCCTGGCTTATCATATGCACCGTGAAGAATATTATCAGGATACATAATCATTCTATTGTATTTCATTTCTGCTAAGTGTATTAACTCCCATGGCCCCACACTATCACTAACAAATTCATTATCCCAGATTCCACTCTGTAAAGGATTAACTTGTTGCCCTTTATATGTATAAAACCCAGTGCCACCTTTACATTCCTCATCTTTGTTTAGATACATCAATCCAGCCCATCCTCTACCCTTAGTTTCTGGTGGATAATCTACATGAGGTATCTTGACTCTATCCTTTGATTGAGTTACGTTGACAGAAAATGGAATATTTAAACACGCTTGATCAAATTGGGGATCTTCTTTTATTGTAAGTGAATATACATTTTTTGCAATCTGTTTAAATATATCATGCATATGATCTAAGTTCATATTCATATCTACTCTAAGTCCAGGCACTCCTCCACATATTCTGGGATTGTTTGTAGGTGGACATCTCAGTGCTAGATTCCTTACCTTGTCTGGGTTTTGGTAAAAATTGTCAACATAAACTATGGGAAGTTCTTGCCACCCCATGAGTTCTACTCTTGCTTCTAAATCATCATTAAGTGCAAAGGTTTTTTCTTCATTGATAAAATACTTTTTCATATAACTAAATACTTCGGAGAACTAATGTGGAGAGGTTGTGGCAAAACCTAATAGTAAAGACGGTTTGAAAGAATACGCTCTTAGAAAACTTGGAAAACCAGTTCTGGAGATTAATGTTGACGACGATCAAATCGACGACTTGATTGATGATGCCATTCAGTTGTTTCATGAGAGACATGGAGAAGGTATTGATAGAGTATTTCTGAAGCATAAACTTACTGCTGCTGAGAAAGAGAAGATGCTTGATGTGCAAGCAACAACCACTGCAACTAGTACAGCAGGGGGACTTACTTCTGCGGATTATACTGAGGGTGCAAACTATTTGCCTCTACCTGATAGTATAATAGGAGTTCAGAAAGTATTCAAAGCTGATTCTTCAACCATATCGGCAGGGATGTTTAACATCAAATATCAGATCTTCCTTAATGATTTATACTACTACGGAGCAATCGATTTACTTAACTATGGTATGGTTAAGTCATATCTAGAAACTCTAGATTACATGCTCAATCCCGATGTTCAAGTAAGATTCAACAAGAAGAATAGTAGATTATACATGGATTTGAATATAAAGGAACTTACAGATGACCATTTCCTAATCATAGATTGTTTTAGGATCGTAGATCCTCAGAGTGAAACTGCTGTGTATAATGATCACTGGCTTAAACAGTATACCACATCTTTAATAAAAAGACAATGGGGACAAAACCTTATTAAGTTTACTGGTGTGAAATTGCCTGGCGGGTTAGAACTTAATGGTAGACAGATATATGACGATGCTGTCATGGAGTTGGAAAAACTCGATGAGAAGTTAATGCAAGAATATGCAATGCCACCACTAGACTTTATTGGATAATGCCTTTATCACCTTTCTTTTTAAATGGATCTCCAAGTGAACAAAGACTAGTTCAAGACTTGGTGAACGAACATCTTCAATTATTTGGACAAGATATTCTATATCTTCCTAGAAAAATTGTTGATAGAAACACTGTGATAAGAGAGATTACAGCGTCCAAGTTTGACGATAGTTTCAGATTAGAAGCATATCTAGTCAACGTAGATGGATTTGGAACTCCTTCTGATGTGTTGACTAAATTTGGTGTCAGGGATCAGGATGAAGTAACTTTAGTGGTATCTAAAGAAAGGTATGATGATTTTATAACACCATTCTTAAAAAACTATCCAGCAGAGGAAAGATTAAATGCCGCAACTCCTAACGAAGGTGATTTAATATATCTACCATTGGACAATGCTTTATTTGAAATCAAATATATTGAGAGAAAAGTTCCATTCTACCAAGTAAATGAACTTTTCATGTACGAGTTTAGATGTGAAATATATGAACCTGAGTCTAGTGAAGTTGTTGATCTTCCTGATATGTTAACAGATAAGGAGGGAGTAGATGTAGAGGCAGTAAACACAATTGGACAGACTATAACTCTCCAGATGGAAAAAGATACGTCAGAGAATGCTATTGCATATGTATCACTTGCATCCTCATTTGCTGGAGTTAAATCTGTACAACGTGTCCCCATGTTCCATGGCGGTAATTATAAAGGAACTCCGACTGTAACTATACACAAACCAAATACAGGAAATACAGCTACTGGTACAGTAACTATTGCTGAGGGAGGTATAGACACCGTAACCTTAACTTCTGGTGGATCGAATTATCTAAACATACCATCTGTTAGTTTTACACCACCAAATCTACCCACATCATCTCAGATAAAGTTTGGTAATAATTCACTACATCACACCACAATATCAGATGTTATCGGTGCTAACTTTGCATTTACTAGTAACGTAGACTCTAGAGATAGTGGTAATGGTAGACTATCACTAAGTTTTTGGTTGTATCCTACTAAGTTTGATCCAGCAACTAATGGTGGAACAGTCATGTGGACTGATAGATTTAAAATATATTATAGAGAGACAGGTAACATAGTATTTGCTTCTGGTTCTGGATCTATCGAAAATACCACACAACTCAATCTAAATGCTTGGAACTTTATCAGAGTAGAACAATATAATACTGATGCAACTATATCTGTAAACGGAACTGTAAGTAACAGTCTTAACACAGCAAACCCAATTTTGTTCTTTGCTGGTGATAACCTGAAGCTCGGTGCTGATGCTTCAGGACAAGGTTTTATTCCATCTCAAACTGCATCATGGGAAGGTTATATGGATCATATAACTCTTAACTTAACTGGTGACAACTCAACAAGAACTGCCAGTGCAGAACTAGTTCCGACATCAGAAACACAACAAGAGACTGACGTACAAACATCAACCACTGCACAGTTTATTCGTAAACTAGACAATGAACATCCAGTAATCAGTGTCACAACTAATGCATCAAGAGAAGTATCTGCATTATCAATAGTGTATGAAGGATGGGGTTACACTTCTATCCCTATAATGACTGTGGATTCACCATTGACAGGAACTCAAGCTACTGCTGTTGCTATTATGACAAGTAGATCTGGTGTTCCAAATCAGTCAGTAGATAGAATATTATTAACAAATCCAGGCACAGGATATACAACACCACCAACTGTGGTATTTACTGGTGGTTCACCTACATCTGTGGCTATTGCAACTGCTGTAATTTCTGAAGCTGTATTAGGGCCTATAGGAATTACGACTGGTGGTTTAGGATATACATTTACACCTACAGTTGGTATTACCTCTGTATACATACAACAATCAAATGAAACTATACCTTTACTCATGAACGCACAGGCAGAGGCTGTTGTAAGTTCAGCTGGAACTGTATCTCAAATCATGTATAGTAATGCTGGTGCTGGTTACACTAATACAGCTGCAACAGTTTCTATATCTTCTGTAACATCTAATTCGTATGGAGAATATGCACAAGACGAATTGATTAGAGGATTAACAAGTGGAACACAGGCATATGTGGCTTATTGGAATACTGCCGATAATATTCTTAAAGTAGGAGAACCTACTGGAGATTTCCAAATAGGAGAGATCATTGTTGGTGCAGCTTCCAGTTATAGACTGTTATCTGTAGACGATGAATTTAATATTGGATTCTCTGGGAATGAAGAAATCGAGTCTGAAGCAGACGAGATTGTAGACTTCTCAGAAATAAATCCGTTTGGGGAATTCTAAATAGTTTCATAAGGTGGTAATATTATGTTAACAAATCATTTCTATCATGAGATCATTCGTAAGACAATTGTGTCTTTCGGAACCTTGTTTAATAACATTGAGATCCAACATAAAGATAATAGTGGTAATGCTGTCAGTGTTATCAAAGTTCCTATATCATATGGCCCTCAACAAAAATTCTTAGCAAGAGTAGCACAGGGTAGAGAATATCAAGATGGTGTAGGTACAACATTGACTTTACCTAGAATGTCTTTTGAAGTCATGGGTATGAATTATGATGCAACTAGAAAGGTGTCTACAATGCAGACCTTTAAGTCTGTAAACAAAAGTACAAACAAAATGGTAAAGGCTTTCATGCCTGTGCCTTACAATATTAATATGCAACTTAGCATCCTTGCAAAATTAAATGAGGATGCAATTCAAATTTTAGAACAGATACTACCATATTTTCAACCAGCATTTAATCTTACAATAGATTTGGTCAATATAATAGGTGAGAAGAGAGACATGCCAATCACTCTGGAGGGAATCCAGATGGAAGATAACTACGAAGGTGATTTCTTAGAAAGAAGAGCATTAGTATATACGTTAAACTTCACATGTAAGACATATCTATTTGGCCCTATCAACAATAGCAGTGAAGGATTGATTAAGAAAGTCAAGACAGATTATGTTACAGACACTGGCAACACAATGACTGCATCAAGACAGGTAAGATATACCACTACACCAGTAGCAGTAAAAGATTATACTAATGATAGTCAAGTAAAAACAAGTGAGGCGTTTGATGCAATCAAGACTGAGTTTAATGTAAACAGTGCCGCCACACTTAGAAGAGGAGATTATATACAAATAGATGAAGAGAAGATGTTGATTAGTTCCATAACTGGTAATAGAGTAAAAGTAAAACGTGGACAATATAGAAGTGTAATCAAACCACATGATACCGAGGTAGCTGTAAATAGAATCACCATACAAGATAATGTCAAAGTGGTTGAGGGTGATGACTTTGGATTTGGTGTAGATGCCTTTATCAGTGAAGATGGTTCTATCTATAGTAGTAGTCAAGGAAAGGATTCTGACTTATGATTGAAGACGAAACATTTGATGAAATAGATGAAACTCTAGACATCGATAGAGGTGCTGAGATTATGAAAGCACCTGTCAATAAACCTACAAGGACTAACCCTAAAAATGTGAAGTCTGGAAAGGAAGATGTTACAAAAGACTATGAGTATAGTAGAGCTCAGTTATATTCTTTAGTTGAGAAAGGTCAAGAAGCAGTTGATGGTGCATTAGATGTGGCACAACAATCTGATTCTGCAAGAGCGTATGAAGTTGCTGGTCAATTAATAAAACACGTTGCAGATACAGCAGACAAACTAATTGACTTACAAAAGAAAATGAAAGATATTGATGAAGTGAAAGATAGTAAGACAACCAATGTCACTAATAATTCATTATTTGTTGGAAGCACATCTGAATTACAAAAGATGTTGAAACAAACTATGAAAGACAAAGATAAATAATGGCATGAAATCATTCAGAACACTAAGAGAAGAAAACTGGAAAAGACTGAATAAGTATGGTGCTACATATAGTATCACATTTATATTCAGAGGCCAGACTAAAATGATTCAAATGTTCTTTCCTCAGAGGGCAAGGCCTTTGAAGAAGAATGTTCAATACGAATTAGAAAAAGTTTATCCAGGCGGAAAAGTAATATATTTTGATGCTAGTGACAAAGATCCAACAAAACCTTTATTAGTAATTGACCCCTGATAGATCATGGTACAGCATGAACAATACCTTGGAAACCCTAATCTAAAAAAAGCAAACGTTGCTCAGAACTTTACAAAGAAACAAGTTACTGAGTTTTTAAAGTGCGCTCAAGACCCTGTGTATTTTGCACAGAAGTATGTGAAAATCATTAACTTGGATGAAGGTCTAGTACCATTCAAGATGTATGATTTCCAAGAAAAGTTAGTTGATAATTTTCATAATAATAGATTCAATATATGTAAGATGCCTAGACAGTCAGGTAAGTCAACGACTGTGGTATCATATCTTTTACACTATGCCATCTTCAATGATAGTGTTACAATAGGAATCCTTGCAAACAAGGCTCAGACTGCAAGAGATCTACTTGGTAGATTACAAATTGCATATGAGAACTTACCCAAGTGGATGCAACAGGGTATTATTGCATGGAACAAAGGATCTATGGAATTGGAAAACAAATCCAAGATCATTGCGGCATCTACCTCTGCATCAGCTGTTCGAGGTATGTCATTCAATATTATATTCTTAGACGAATTTGCGTTCGTTGCCAACCATTTAGCAGATGATTTCTTTAGTAGTGTATATCCTACTATTAGTTCTGGTAAGTCTACTAAGGTAATTATTGTTTCTACCCCTCGTGGTATGAATCACTTTTACCGACTGTGGCATGATGCAGAACTAGGTAGAAACGAATACGTCACCACAGACGTTCACTGGTCAGAAGTGCCAGGCAGAGATGAAGCGTGGAAAGAACAGACAATCAAGAACACATCAGAAGCACAGTTCCGTGTTGAGTTTGAATGTGAGTTCTTAGGATCTGTTGATACATTGATATCACCAGCAAAGTTAAAGACTATGGTGTATGATGAACCAATAAATCGTGGAAAGAGAGGTGGAGAGATATATGAAAATCCAGTAGATAAACATAACTATTCGATTACTGTTGACGTTGCTAGAGGTGTAGAGAAAGATTACTCCGCCTTTATAGTATTCGATACCACAGAGTTTCCATACAAAGTTGTTGCAAAGTATAGAAATAATACTATCAAACCAATGCTGTTTCCAAATGTTGTTTTAGATTTTGCTAAGGCATACAATAATGCGTATGTTTTATGTGAGGTAAATGATATAGGAGATCAGATAGCGTCTATACTATTCTATGATATGGAGTATGAAAATGTTTTGATGACTGCTGTTAGAGGTAGAGCTGGACAAGTATTGGGTCAAGGATTCTCTGGTAGTAAGGTGCAACTAGGAGTCAAGATGTCTAAGACTGTCAAAAAGATAGGGTCACTTAACCTCAAGACTCTCATAGAGACAGATAAACTAATAGTAAAGGATTATAATATTATTGCAGAACTCACAACCTTTATTGAAAAATCAAATTCATTTGAGGCAGAAGAGGGGTGTAATGATGATCTTGCCATGTGCCTAGTGATATTCTCATGGTTGGTAATGCAAGATTATTTCAAAGAGATGACAGATGATGATATAAGAAAGAGAGTGTATGATGATCAAAGAGATCAGATAGAGGCAGACATGGCACCATTTGGTTTTATATCTGATGGGGTATCTGAAGAGACATCATTTGTAGATAATGATGGGGATAGATGGCATGTTGACGAATATGGTGATAGATCATTTATGTGGGATTACCTGTAATGGACTTAGATGATCCAGTACTGTTTTTACACGAGAGAACATGTAGAGTATGTGGAAAAACGTATTCATTAACAGATGGTTTTTATCTGACAAGAAAAAGTAGAGGTGAAAAGCCATCCTCATACTCCTATGAATGTAAATCTTGTACTATTAATAGAGTAAAGAAGAAGAAAAAGAGAGGCAAACCAGACGTATATCCTGACTGGTAGGGAGTTCATGCACCGTTTCCCCAGTGAAAAAGTGGTAATTTCTAAATAATAACAGAGAAAACAACTGAGATCTTCGAGGAACACTAACATGGCGCTTAATCTAGTATCTCCAGGCGTTAAGGTAAAAGAGGTAGACTTAACAGTAGGAAGAATAGACGGCATCAACGATCAAGTTGGAGCGATTGCAGGCCCCTTTGAAAAAGGCCCTGTAGACGAACCTGTATTGATTGAAACTGAAGCTGACTTACTTACAACTTTTGGTTCACCAAAATCTACTGATGCTCAATACGAGTACTGGATGACTGCATCTGCTTTCTTATCTTACGGAGGAGTCCTAAGAGTATTAAGAACAAACAACGCAGTTCTATCCAACGCTAACGCACCTGTTGGTGTCGCAATTACAAACTTATCCATTACTAATCTAGAAGATTATTACAATAATCGTTCTACAGATACAACATGGAACTATGCTGCAAGAAACCCTGGCTCTTGGGCAAATGGTTTAAAGATTTGTACTATTGATGCTAAAGCTGATCAGAGAATCGGAATTGGTACTGATGGTCTTGTAGTTGGATATGCTATTACTGCTGGTTTCTCAACAAGTATCGCAAACACTGATGGAACTGTAGGTATCGAAACAGGATATATCAAAGGTATAATCACTGATATTCACTCTGGAAGTATTGATGTTAAAGTTGTTGCAAAACACAACGTAACAACTGATGTTTGGACTGTTGCTGACTACGAAGAAGGTTCTTCAACTAATTCTTTCCAAGGATATGACGTAGGTATCTACAACGAATACTTTACTAAACCAGCAAGTGATAACCAACCTAACCGTTATCAGATCTTTAACAACTCTGGAACATCTCAAAGAATTGAAAGAACAAGATTCCAAGCTGTAGTTGGTGTTGGTTCTACTGAAATTACATTCGGTGAGGATCTTAGTGCATTGAAGGTTGCACCTGGCGACCAAATCAAGTCACTTAACGGAACATATAGTGGTGATGTTGTTTCCGTCCAAACTGCGGTAGGTGGTAATCCACTAATCGTGATGGATACAGCAGCTACTGTTGCATTTGCAAATACAGCCTTCATTGTAATGTCTGGTATTGGTAGTGGAATATACCTAAGAGAGGGTAACACCGTTACGGATTGGTACAACGAACAAACTTTAGGTCTTACAAACCTCAATATCAAATGGAATCAGATTGCAGAGGCACCAACTACAACTGAGTATGCTAAAGCAAGAAATTCTAAGTATGATGAATTCCACGTTTTAGTTGTGGATGACAATGGATCTGTAACTGGTCAAGCAGGAGCAGTCGTAGAGAAATGGGTTGGATTATCAAAGGCATCTGATGCTAAGATATCTCCAAGCACAGATATTTTCTACAAGAACTACCTTGCAAACTTCTCACAATATGCATTTGTGGGTGCTGCACAAACTGGTATGGGTCTTAAGTATTCTATGTTAAGTGGATACACATTAGATTCATCTGGTACATGGGGTACTGAAGCACAAGGAAAAACATTCAACGGTTCTGGTGCTAAAACATTCACACTCCAGAATGGTAACGACTACGGTTCTGTTGGTGCATATAAGTGTAATCTAGGAGATATTATTTCCTCATACACTGTATTGGATAACCCTGCTGAGTATACAGTAAATTATCTAATTCAAGGGCCATCTGGTGGAAATTCAATTTACGAGGCACAGGCTAAGGCAAACAAACTTATCCAGATTGCAACTACTCGTAAGGATTGCATTGCATGTATTTCACCTTACAGAGAAGGGGTTGTTAATATAACCAATACTGATCAACAAACTAACAATATTATTGCATTTTATGAGAGTTTAACATCTAGTTCATATGCAGTGTTTGACTCTGGTTATAAGTATACCTTTGATAGATTCAACAATACATTTAGATACATTCCTCTAAATGGTGACGTTGCTGGATTGATGGCAAGAACTTCCATCAACTCATTCCCTTGGTTCTCACCAGCTGGTGCAACCAGAGGAACAATCAACAATGCAGTTAAGATTGCTTACAATCCATCTCAGGCTCAAAGGGATATTCTTTATCCTAAGAGAATTAACCCTGTTATATTCTCACCTGGCGCTGGTCTTGTACTATTTGGTGATAAGACTGCACAGAAAGAGGCGTCTGCTTTTGATAGAATAAATGTTCGTCGTTTATTCTTAACAATAGAGGCAACTATCGAACAGGCTGCAAGAGCTCAGTTATTTGAATTTAATGATGATCTTACAAGAACTGCTTTTGTGAACATCGTCGAACCATATCTTCGTGATGTACAGGCAAAGAGAGGTATTTCCGACTTCGTAGTCATATGTGATGAGTCAAATAACACACCTGATGTTATTGATTCAAATACCTTTAAGGCAGACATCTTCGTGAAGCCCGCACGTTCTATCAACTACATTGGTCTAACCTTTGTTGCTACTAGATCAGGCATCAGCTTTGATGAAGTCATCGGATCTGTTTAATTTTACTAAATAAGTTACTAAGAGGATTTTAAAAAAATGTCACAAAACTTACCTGATGTCGGCGAAAGAACCATAGACTCGTTTAGGTCGAGATTGGTTGGTGGTGGTGCTCGTCCCAATTTATTTGAGGTAAAATTAGTTTACCCAGAAGGGATTGCAACCTCCGTGGCTGATAAGGAACTACCCATAGACACTAGATTTATGGTGAAGGCAGCAAATCTACCAGCATCAAATATCAATGTTATTGATATTCCATTCAGAGGTAGAAACCTCAAGATTGCTGGAGATAGAACATTTGATATCTGGACAATTACAGTTATCAATGATACTTCATTCAGACTCAGAAACGCATTTGAAGCTTGGATGAATAGAATCAACCGTGTAGATAACGCTACTGGAGAAGTAACTCCTATAGATTATCAAACAAACGCATATGTCTATCAATTAGGTAGAGATGTTACAAAGGCAGGATCATCTGTAGGCGTCTCTGAATACATTGGAGATAGTGTTGGTAAACTTGGAAAACAGAAGGCAACTAATGCTAAAGTTGAAGTTCTAAAAACTTACAAGTTCCACGGAATATTCCCAACAAACGTAAGTGCAATCGAACTTTCGTACGATCAATCGGATTCAGTAGAAGAGTTTACAGTGGATCTACAAGTCCAGTGGTGGGATGCTTACAGACAGGATGAAAAGGCTTCCTTCTTAACTGGTTACAACCAGAATAACTAGACATAATCTAAAACTTGTGTTATAATATAAGATAAATAACTGGGACAGCCCAGTAGTAGTGAGTTAATGGCTAAATTATTTGGTTTTAAAATAGAGAAAGACGACGAACAATCAAAGAGTGTCGTCTCTCCTGTTCCTCAGAATAATGAGGACTCATCGGACTATTATGTTTCGAGTGGATTTTATGGCCAGTATGTTGATATTGATGGTGTATTTAAGTCTGAGTTTGAGTTAATAAAAAGATATAGAGAGATGGCGCTTCACCCAGAAGTAGATAGTGCTATTGAAGATATAATAAACGAAGCAATAGTTTCGGATCAGAATGATTCTCCTGTCGAAATCGATTTGGAGAATCTTCCAGCATCTGAGAAACTTAAAGAATTAGTTAGAGAAGAGTTTAAATCAATAAAAGAAATCATGGACTTCGATAAGAAATGCCATGAAATTCTCAGAAACTGGTATATTGATGGTAGAATTTATTACCATAAAGTAATTGATGTCAAAAAACCAGAAGAAGGCATTAAGGAAGTTAGATATATTGATCCACTTAAGATTAAATTAGTAAGAAAACTTAAGACAGATCCTACACTAAGAGGTGCAATAAATCAAGTAAACGCTAAGAACCCTGCTGATTTAGAGAGTCCAGATATAGAAGAGTTTTATCAGTATGATCCTAGCCAAACTCAAGGTAAAAATGCTTTGGGTGCTATAGGACAAACACCTTTTTCCACTAAACAAAGACCAGTAAAGATTGCACCAGATGCCATCACATTCTGCCACTCAGGTTTAGTAGATAGAAACAAACAGACTATACTTTCATACTTACATAAGTCAATCAAGGCACTCAATCAACTGAGAATGATTGAAGATAGTCTCGTTATCTACAGATTATCAAGAGCGCCAGAACGTAGAATATTCTACATTGACGTAGGTAATCTACCAAAAATCAAAGCGGAACAATACCTCAAAGAGGTGATGAACCGTTATCGAAACAAATTAGTTTATGACGCATCAACAGGAGAAATTAGAGATGACCGAAAACACATGTCCATGCTCGAAGACTTCTGGCTACCAAGACGAGAAGGTGGCAGAGGCACTGAGATCACTACGTTGCCAGGTGGACAAAATCTTGGCGAACTTAGCGACATCGAGTACTTCCAAAAGAAACTATACCGTTCACTAGGAGTTCCAGAATCTCGCATTGCTGGATCTGGTGATGGATTTAATTTAGGTAGATCATCTGAGATACTGAGAGACGAAATCAAGTTCACCAAGTTTGTTGGTAGAATGAGAAAGAGATTTTCACATTTATTCAACGATATGTTGAAGACTCAGTTGATTCTAAAAAATATTGTTACCCCAGAAGATTGGGAAGTCTTATCAGACCATATACAATACGACTTTGTATATGATAATCATTTTGCAGAACTCAAAGAATCTGAGTTAATGAACGAAAGGTTAGGAGTGGTTGCTGCTATTGATCCTTACATTGGCAAGTATTTCTCTTTAGAATACGTTCGTAGAAACATTCTTAAACAAAAAGATGAGGAGATTATCGAGATTGATAAACAAATGCAAAATGAAATTAAAGATGGTAAGGTCGCTGATCCTATGGAAGTGCAACAATTAGAAATGGGTGTACATCCAGAACAACTTCCAGGCGGGGCAATGAATCCTGACCCTATGGGCATGGGAGCTCCAGTCGAAGGAGAGATTGATGGTAGTGCCACAGAGGCGCCAGAAATGCCCAAAGGTGGAGAAATATAAATATTAAGTAATCCAATTCTATATTAACTTTTATGGATAATGATTTAATTGATATGATTGCAGCTGATAACGCTCAATCTGATGTGCATGATAAGATCAAAGAGATCCTTTATGCAAAGTCACAAGAGAATATCAATGTTGTAACACCAGCAGTTACTGCTGATATGTTTGGTGGGCCTAATCCCTACCTAGAACCAGAAGTTGAGAATGAGCCTGCTGCGGAAGCAGATGGCACACCTAGTTCTGTTGAGGATACAACAGAAGTTGAAGCACCTACTGCTGAAGTAGATGCACCTGATGATGAGGAAGTAGAAAAACCTGAGGCTTAACATGAAACTCATTACAGAAGAAATCGAAACCGCCAAGGTTCTTGTCGAAGAAAAAAACGGCAAGAAGAATATGTTTATTGAGGGTATCTTTTTACAAGGAAACCTTAAGAACAGAAATGGTCGTTTTTATCCTGTAGAGACTCTTGAGAAAGAGGTCACTAGATACAACGAAGCATTTGTTGGTAAAGGTCGTGCTCTTGGTGAGTTGGGACATCCCGAAGGCCCCACGGTTAATCTAGACAGAGTTTCTCACAAAATTGTAGACCTTCACAAGGAGGGAACCAATTTTGTAGGTAAAGCACAACTCCTCAATACACCTATGGGTACTATCGCACAGTCATTATTAGATGACGGTGTAACTCTTGGAGTATCATCAAGAGGAATGGGAAGTCTTAAAGACACTAGCGAAGGCTATAAAGTTGTCGGTGAAGACTTCATGCTTGCAACTGCAGCTGATATAGTTGCAGATCCTTCTGCCCCTGACGCTTTTGTCAATGGCATCATGGAAGGAGTTGATTGGATCTGGGAAGCTGGTATTCTAAAGGCAAGACAATCCGCAGTACAAGTTGTAGAAGAAAAAACTATGACTCACCCTGCAATTGCTGTTGCTGAACCTGAGAAGGTAGTAGAGGCCGCAATTGAGAAGACCCAAAAAACTATAAATAAGTTAGTAGATCAGAAACAACTTGACGAGAAGAAGTTGGAAATCTTCCAAAACTTCTTATCAAATCTCTGATTTAATAAATAAACATAGATTATACGATATCTAACACGTTTTTAGACGGAGAGTTCAAAATGTCTCGTGGAGATTTACAAGAAATGGAAGTAAAGACACAGCAATCCAGTACCGCTGTAAATAGTGGAGCAGCTAAGGGCGACCCAATGCCATCCACACCAAACTACGTTCCAGATGGTCAAGGTGCTGTTGAAGATCTTGGTGGGCCTACACCTGAGAACTCAAAGCCTGATGACAACAGTAACATGCTTAAGACGCCAACAGCGACAATTAAGCAAGTTAAAGATGTGATAACAAAGAACGCTGGAAAAGCTGATCCTATGCCTACTGCACCAAAATATGCCGAAGAGGCAGAAGTCGATGAGACTCAAGAGGTTGTTGCCGAAGAGCCCGTTAAAGAGGGTGAAGAGGTAGTAGCTGAAGAGGAGAAAGTCGATCTAAACGCAGCCATCGAAGAAGATGTTAATGCACTTCTTTCTGGTGAAGATCTCTCTGAGGAATTCAAAGAGAAGGCTAAGACAATCTTTGAAGCATCTATCAATGCTAAAATCACTGATATCGAAAATCAACTAAACGAAGAGTATACTAAGAAACTCACAGAAGAAGTTGAAACCATTAAGGTTGAACTTACTGAGAGAACTGATGCATACTTAGAGTACGTTGCCGACGAATGGATGAAAGAGAATGCTCTCGCAGTCGAGAAAGGAATTAAGACTGAGATGACAGAATCATTCATGGAAGGCATGAAAAAGCTTTTTGAAGAACATTATGTAACCCTACCTGAAGATAAATATGATGTCCTAGAAAATATGGTGGACAAACTTGATGAAATGGAAAGTAAGCTCAACGAGCAGATAGAGAAAAACGTTGCACTAAATCAAAGACTTAGTGAATCAACTGCTGAATCTGTCTTTAACAATGTTGCAGAAGGACTTGCAGTATCCCAAAAGGAAAAACTACAGTCTCTTGCAGAAGGTGTTGAGTTTGAAAGTGAAGAATCCTATCGTGGAAAAATCGAAACTCTGAAAGAATCTTATTTCGGACAGAAGACACCATCCACAGCGTCCGCTCCTCAAGAACTAAAAGAAGAAGCAGCACATACAGAGCCAGCTACTGGCGCAATGGCCGCTTATCTTGAAGCACTTGGACGTATGAAATAGGAACTCGTTAATTTTTAACAAACAACCCTTACAAAACGATGCAACAAAACATCAATTATCAACAGCTCACTGAAAAGTGGGCGCCGCTTCTAGACCACGAAGGGTCTGATGCGATCAAGGATCAGCATAGACGTAATGTTACTGCTGTACTTCTTGAGAACCAAGAGCAAATGCTCAGAGAAGAGAATGCTTTCCAAAGCTTAACAGAGGCATCACCAACTAACTCTGCTGGTACAGGTGGATTTAGTGGTTCAGCTGCAGCTGCAGGCCCTGTTGCTGGTTTCGACCCAGTACTTATCTCATTGATAAGAAGAGCAATGCCAAACTTGGTCGCTTATGACCTTGCTGGTGTTCAACCAATGAGTGGCCCAACTGGACTTATCTTTGCGATGAGATCTAGATTCACTAATCAGAGTGGAGATGAGGCACTATTCGATGAGCCAGATACAACATTCTCTGCACAGAATAGTTCACAGAACCTTACATCTGGATTTACAGATGTCGCTGCTGGTTTCGGTACAACTTCTCCTCAGAAGGGATCAAACCCAGGCGCACTAAACCCAGTTGGATCTGCAACAACTAGTGCATACAACGTTGGACAAGGTATGGTAACAGGAGACTCTGAGGCACTCGGAGATGCTGCTGCTAACGCCTTCAACGAAATGGCATTCAGTATTGAGAAAGTTACTGTGACTGCGAAGTCCAGAGCACTCAAAGCTGAGTACAGTTTAGAATTAGCTCAAGACCTTAAGGCAATCCACGGATTGAACGCTGAGTCTGAGTTAGCAAACATTCTATCAACTGAGATTCTTGCTGAAATCAACAGAGAAGTTATTAGAACTATCTACAAGTCCGCAGAACAAGGTGCTACAATTAACACTGCAACTGCTGGAACGTTCGACTTAGACACCGACAGTAATGGTCGTTGGTCAGTTGAGAAGTTCAAAGGACTTTTATTCCAGATTGAAAGAGATGCGAACCAAATCGCACAAAGAACTCGTCGAGGAAAGGGTAACGTTGTCCTTTGCTCCGCCGACGTTGCTTCAGCTCTAACAATGGCTGGAATCCTAGACTACACCCCTGCACTTAACGCTAACTTAAACGTTGACGATACTGGTAACACATTTGCTGGTACACTTGCTGGTAAGTACAAAGTTTACATCGACCCATTCGCTGCAAACAATGACGCTAATCAGTACTACGTTGTTGGTTACAAGGGTACTAACCCTTATGATGCTGGATTATTCTACTGCCCTTACGTTCCATTACAGATGGTAAGAGCTGTGGGACAAGACACATTCCAACCAAAAATTGGCTTTAAGACTCGTTACGGAATCGTTGCAAACCCATTTGCCGAAGGTAACGTATCTAACCAAGGTCTTGGAAGACTTCTATCCAACTCAAACCGTTACTACAGAAGAGTAAAGGTTGCAAACCTAATGTAATTCAGATAATTACAATCTTACAAAGAGACCCAAATGGGTCTCTTTTTTTGTGCCTATATAATAGACAGTAGATAGTGATCATTATGGATCAAGATGAAGCAATGTTTGGGGCGGAACCCAAACCAAAGAAAAAGAAGTGTATCAGCTGGAAGTTGTTATCTTTTGGTGTAGTTGGTGGTCTGTTCGCAGTATCTCACCTAGGCATGATAGGTTTTATTGCAACAAGGAATCAAAGCAAACTACCAAACATCAATGTACCAGTAGGCCCATATACATCATATAAGGTAAGTGTATCAGAAGAAGGGTATGCTATTTCATATAAAGCAAATGATCCCAAGACTGCATATATCACTAAAGATATTAAAGAGAAAGGTGGATTCTTAGGATTGGCAAACAATACCACTAAGATTGCAGAAGAATACTTCATGGATGGTCAGACCAACCAAGGTGGTGCAGTATCTAACAATCGTTCATGGTTAGATGGAAAGCCTGGTTTGACTCAAGGACAAGCTGAGGAGATAACTGCCGCACGAAAAAGTGAGGCCTGTATCGAAGCAGTCGGAGCAGCCAAAGGTACAGGAAGACTTGTTGGTACTTCAATTGGTGCAGCTGCTGCTCCTACTCTTAGTACTATTCCCTTTGTTGGTTGGGTCGCTGCTGGTTGGGTGGCAATGTTTGGTGGTAATCAAGGCGCTGATATAGGTGGTAATATGGCAGAAGACATGTCCAAAGACTGCTAAATAATTAAAAAATCTAATGTCAGAATCTACCAATGCCTTTACTAGGCAAATACAAAACAGGAATTTTCTGTCACCAGCTGGGTTTAAATTCTCTTTGGCCAAAGCCCCAAAGGTTGATTTTTTCTCACAGTCGGTTTCAATACCTAATATTGAGCTAGGAGTAGCAGTTCAAACTACTTACTTGAGAGATATACCTGTGCCTGGCGACAAACTTGTCTATGGTGATTTAGATATAGAATTTTTTATTGATGAAAATTTGGAAAACTATCTACAAATAGAAAGATGGATGAGGTCTCTAGGGTATCCAGAGTCTCTTGGAGAAACTGTGTCTTTAGATCCTCAAAAAGATAGTCTACTAGATGGTGCCAGATCGGATGGAACTCTGTTAGTATATAATAGTAGCTTCAATCCAATTGCAAAAATCCTATTCAAGGATATGTTTCCAACTTCATTAACACCAGTTCCATTTACCGCTGATGTAACTGATATAAATTATATTATGGCGACAGCTACTTTCAAATATACTATTTTTAATGTGGAGAGTTTAGTAGAGAATGAATCTTGAGTTCATACAAGAACTTTGGGATAAGGATTCGGTAATAGATCAAGAATTATTGCACTCAGAATCTATAAAAGTACCAGCCTTACACGCAAAGTATTATAAAATTTACAATAATATCCTGACTTTAAGAAAAGCACAGGAGACGCAATACAAAATCCTAAGAAAGGAAAAGTGGATATACTATAGTGGTAAAGCATCACCAGAAGTATATGCTGAAAAACCTTTTGACTATAAAGTCCTCAAAGCAGACTTAGACAAATACTTTGATGCAGACGCAGATCTTATAAGATGCACTGCAAAGATTGAATACTACCAGATCATGTTAGATTATCTGGAAAGTATTCTTAAAGTTATACAAAATAGAACATATCAAATCAAAAATGCCATTGAGTGGCAACGATTTACGAATGGACTATGAGTGATCTTACTATCTCTAAGAAAAATGAAGTACATCTTGTAGTAGATGCTGAACCTCATGTTCAACAAGAACTATCTGATTACTTTACATTTGATGTTCCTGGCGCAAAGTTTATGCCACAATACAGGAACAGACATTGGGATGGGAAGATACGTTTGTTTTCAACCGCAACAGGTGAAGTATATGTGGGATTACTGGATAAGATAGTATCATGGGCAAAGAAAGCCAGTTATGGTGTAAAGTTTCTAGACAATGATACCTATGGCACACCCTTTGAAGAGAATGAAGAAATATCCCTAGAAGGAGTAAAGGATTATATGACTGCAATTTCTAGTTTTAAACCTAGAGATTATCAAATAGATGGTGTATATGATGCACTCAGAAACAATAGAAGATTAATTATATCGCCCACTGGATCAGGCAAGTCACTGATGATTTATGCTGTAACACGTTATCATGTGGGTAGAAAGAGAAGGATATTACTTGTAGTTCCAACTACATCTCTTGTAGAACAGATGTACAAGGACTTCACTGATTATGGTTGGGATGTAGAAAAATATTGTCATAGAGTATATTCTGGTAGAAATAAAAACGCACAACAACGTGTAACAATATCTACTTGGCAATCTATCTACAAAATGGATAGACAGTGGTTTGGTCAGTTTGATGTAATTGTAGGAGATGAAGCACATCAGTTTAAATCTAAATCTCTTATCAACATCATGTCTAAGATGAGAGACACGAAATATAGATATGGTTTTACTGGAACACTAAGCGGCACACAGACTCATAAATGGGTCTTAGAAGGACTTTTTGGGCCATCATACAAAGTTACCAAAACATCAGAACTACAGGCCAAAGGACAACTGGCAAAGTTATCCATACGGATTATACTACTCAAACACGATCCACGCCCGTTTGATGAGTATAGAGAAGAGATGAACTATATTATAGAACATGATAAAAGAAATTTATTCATAAGAAATCTGGCTTTGACTCTAAAGGGCAACACATTAGTCCTGTATAGTAGAGTCGAAGCTCATGGTGAACCATTATATAACTTAATAAATAGTTCTGTAGAGAACGAACGTAAAGTATTCTATGTACATGGCGGAGTGGATGGAGAGGAAAGAGAAGAAGTTAGAAGGATTACAGAAGAAGAATCTGATGCAATCATTGTTGCCAGTTACGGCACCTTCTCAACTGGAATTAACATTAAGAACCTTCATAATGTAATTTTTGCGTCACCTTCTAAGTCTAGAATTCGTAATCTTCAATCCATAGGTAGAGTCCTTCGTAAATCAAAAGACAAAACCTCAGCAATGCTATATGACATTGCAGATGACATCACATTTAATTCTAAAAAGAATTATACTTTGAATCACCTCATAGAAAGAATTAAAATATATAAAGAAGAAGATTTTCATTATGAACTGTCCCACATCAAACTAAAATAAGATGGAAGAAGAATTCTACGCATCAGTAAAATTAGTATCAGGCGAAGAAATCTTTGGAGAGGTTATGCCTTCCGAAGAAAATGGTCGCACGGTTTTGATTATTAGTGATCCTGTAGAGATTGAAACAGTAAGTATGAATGGATCTCACGAAGGTCTTAGAATGATGCCTTGGTTAAGGAGTATGCCTACTGAAAGTATTATAATTATTCCAATGGACAAGGTTATTACTGTAGTTGAGGCAAGAGAAGAATCTGAGGTGGTCGCCTATTATCAAAAATTTATTATGACCAACTTAAGTGGTGGGTCTAGTGATAAGATAAAGGTTACTAAAAAGATGGGATATGTAATTTCAGTCGAAAAGGCTAGAGAGAATCTTGAAAGAATATTCAACAGTGGCTCTGAGGATCAGCTAAGCAGCTAAATTGCTCTTGCGCTCTGACAGAGCTATTGTACATCTAATTTCAAGACTTGTCAAGCGTCCGATTTTATGGTATACTAAAACTAACAAAAGAGGTAATATAGATGCCCGCAAAAGGTACTAGAACTAGGAAAAGATCTGAACATTACGTTAACAATAAAGAATTTTTATACGCAATAGTTCAATACAAAGCTGACGTAAAGGAGGCGGAGGAAAAAGGTGATCCGAAACCACGCATCACAAACTACCTCGGAGAGTGTTTCGTAAAAATCGCGACTCACTTATCATATAAACCAAACTTTGTAAACTATATGTTCCGTGAGGACATGATATCAGATGGCATCGAGAACTGCGTTCAATACATACATAACTTCAATCCAGAGAAATCTACAAATCCTTTTGCTTACTTCACTCAAATCATACACTATGCTTTTCTCAGACGTATACAGAAAGAGAAAAAACAAATGGAAATCCGTGAAAAGATCATTGAGAAGTCGGGGTATGATGAGGTTATGCATGTTGACGACGATGGCGGTTATTCTAGCGATTACAATTCAATAAAAGAGGCAGTACAAACAAAAATGAATCAATGAAGCTAACTCAAGAACTGATTGACCAGATACAAGAAGCAATGCTACACACTAAGAAAGATGGTAGTATTAACTGGAAGGATGATGATGAAGTTGTAGTTCAGTTGGCAGGGACATTTGCTGCTGACAGGTTCATTGTTATTAAGA
>VTLG01012339.1_pt1 | contig 23781 bp, 16 predicted proteins | sample 4694571 | NCBI WGS metagenome assembly VTLG01 (sample SAMN12604809, study PRJNA352737) | marine metagenome | biome: ENVO:00000447; feature: ENVO:00000209|ENVO:00000569|ENVO:01000036; material: ENVO:00002151; isolation source: viral sequences binned using virsorter ...
TAACATATGATGACTTTGCACATGCCTTAGAAGGTAGAATATGTAGTCAAGCTGCACAAGATCTTACTGTAGAATTAACAGAAGGTATAGAGAATGCAGCATATATTGCTAAACAGAATAATATGGTACGAGCTTTTGCTATTGCTCCTACTGCTAGTTGTAGTTACAGATCTAAAGGTCTGGATGGATTTACAGCTACACCTGAAATAGCACCTCCTATAAGCCGTTCTGTTGATCGTGACAGTGGTACTTTTGGAGTAGAAAGATATGAATATGGCGACGTTGAGATCGCCTCAGAAGTCGGATGGGACGTTTATAAACGTGTAGCAGACGGTATAATGAAAATTCTCGACAAAACGGGTCTTCTTCACGGCTACAGCTTTAACTCTTGGAGTGATGTTGTAGAATATGACGAACAGTTCATTGAAGAGTGGCTAGATAGCCCCCAAACATCACTTTATTACAGCCTACAAGTTATGGGAGATGTTCAGGATAAATCTAGTGCGTATGCCGCTTTGGATCAAGCTGACGTTGACGATTATTTGAATGATATACTATCTAATAAAGTTGATGAATCTGAATTAACCTGCGATTGTCAACAATGAGAAAACATCCATACACAAAATTATTAGAAAGAAAAAGAACTTGGACACCAGTTAAACCTACAAAAGGAGTGTTAAAAGAAGGTGCTGAAGAAACCATCAAGCGTGCTCTCGCAATACGTCATATGGAGTTACCAGTGGGAGAATTTATACAAGAAGGACTTGAAAAAGAAGTACCCGACAACGCTCGGATTCTTCTTGAGTCGAACGTTAAAGATGAGATCAAACATGATCTGGCACTTGGCTACATTGTTGACGCCCATGGGGCTGATTCACAGTCAGAGTATGAAGCGTTGAGGTTAAGAGATGCATGGATTGAACACCCTGATCACACTATTACCAAAGCTCTCGTGGCTGAAAGAGCAATCTTCTTTGTTCTACTCCCTTTCTTTCGGTTTAATGGCGATGCTGCTCTTAGGACAGTTTCGGCAGATATTAGCAGAGACGAACAGATCCATGTCGGCAGTAATAGCCTTGTTTGTCATGAGTTGGGTTTACGTCCTTCTGCTTCTTTGGATAAACTTAGGAAGGCCACTATCAATTGGATAATGCAACCACTAGGTATAAATACTACCGATAAATATTTGGACAAAAATTTTTGGCTGGATTCCTCAGATCGTTTAATGTATGAGGGTATAGCTCCTCAACTTTCTGAAACTAAATCAGCTAGAATGCCAGCCTTCTTTGAGCATAGCAATGTCAACTTACCCCAATATGCTTGAGCCTTTATTAGGGCCAAATGTTGAATCAATCCTCCTAGAACTGGAGGAAAAATTTCCACCAGTTAACCCGCATCCTAAAGAGGAGATATCAGCTATTATGTATAAAGCAGGTCAACGCTCAGTCATTGAGTGGTTGCGGAATAGATTAGAGGAGGATTAAAATGGCACGAGGTCACGGTCGAGGACAAGGAAACAAAGGCAGAAAGAGCGGTAGAGCTAAAGGAACGGTTGGTGGAGGAGGAAAAGGTACAGGAACAGGAACAGGAACAGGTTCACCAGGTTCAGGTTCACCAGGCTCAGGCTCGCCAGGCTCAGGTTCACCTACAAGTTCACCTACAGCTACTGGAGGAGGTTGGAGAACGTCAGGTGATAGTTTGTTTGGAGGAAAGGCACCTAAAGGTCCACTCGGTATTAACTTTTCTTATTCTCCTGGTAAAGGAGGTAGCGGTAGTTACACACAAACGTTCGCTAACGTAAAAGATCACAAAAAATGGACAGCTATAGGTGCATATGATGCAAAGAAAGCTGCTAATTTAAATTGGAACTTTGAATCTTACCAACGTCAGCAAGCACAAGACGCGGCTAAAAGAGCTGCTCAATCTGCAAAAGTACAAGGTCAGAAAGACGAAGCTCAGAAAAAAGTAAAGCAAACTCTTACAAGTGTAGCAGATGTTGTCAGCAATCTGAAGAAAGGTATCAAACCTCTCACTACTAGAGAGCGTATGATACAAAAGAATGTAAACCTTGGAATTGATGTATCAACATTAGCTGCTAAAAACGAAAGCTTTCAAGCTGCTAGAAAAGCAGGCGATCTATCTAAGCATTATAATAATCCTAAATGGAGCGATCATTACAAGAGTGCTGCAGATAGAGCCAAGGACATGGCTAAAGAGCGAATTTCTGCAGAAACAGCTAAAGCTCCTGCTCAAACAACTACTGAAGGTATTCTAAGTAAAATAAAAGGATTACTTTCTCCTTTGAGCATTCCATATAATACAGAGTCTGAAAGTGAAGGAACATTAGGTTCTTCAGCTTACTCTTTGGGTAGTACTCCTACTCCTCCTAAACTAGGTATCGATGCTGCAACACCAGGCAGTACCGAAGCAGCACTTAGTAAAATAAAGAGTTTCTTTACCGATGCTCATACAACTTCTGGAGAAATAATCAGTGGAGAACGTAAAGGATTATTAGCAGGAGGACTTGAAGGTACTAACTTTAATGCACTAACTGCTCCCTTTGCATTCGCACAAGGAGTACTGAAAACAGTTCCTCAAGTAACACAGCATGTACCTGGATTAAGAGATATATCAAAAAGTTATTTAACAAATATTGCTCAAGTTGGAGACAGTCGTGGACTACAAGCCGCACAAGCTCTTGGTAATATTCGAGGTCAAATTGGTTTAGGTAGTGCTGCTATAAAAGGAATCAGTAAAATACCTGGTATAAGTTCAGTACCTGGAGCTAGTTGGTATAATAGAGGACGAGCTGTAGGAGAAAGTCAAGCCTCTCTTTTTGGTAAAGGAGGACTAATAGGTAAAGATTTAGCTGCAGTACAACGTACTCAAGGCATAGGAAAAGGCGCATGGAATCCATTTAGATGGACGTATACTATGGCTGCGGATAAAGGTGGGTTATTATCTGGGCCTACAGGTCTTACTAGACAAGCTGTTGAAAGAGGTCTTATCCCTGGTGCAGCTCTTGGAATTTTAGGTAATGAAAATTTACAAGGTGCTTTAGCTGATGCAAGAGAGACTGCGATTGATAAAGGTGGTGACTTTATAGCTAATACAGCAGAAGGTATAAAACAACAATTAGGTAATCTTGAAAATAAGGCTTATGAAAGTCTGAAAGGAAAAGTAGGTGACTTCGTATCTGAGCAAGGATTGAAGTTGTTGGCAAATATGTCAGAGGACGATCTGAAATTCTATGTAAATAAGATGGGAAATCGGGACAATTATGTTCCTAATACATACCAGTCAGAAGTTCAAGGTCTTACAGGTCGAGAGTATAACCCAGAACCTTGGGCAATAGCTCTTGGTCAGAAGTTCTTAGATGTAACTGAGAAGTTTAGAAAAGATAAGATAGCCGAAACAAAAGGTCTTCAAAGACTGGGAGCTCAGATACTTAATATAAATCTTGAACGTGAAATAAAAAGAGGAGCTTTCCCTGAAGCTCTGAAAACTATTCAGTTCGCACAGAAACATGCAGGAGAAACTGGTAATTTACCAACAGCTTCTGGTGCTTTCGGTGGATTAGGAGAAAGAATTGGTAACTTCTTAAACAACAGAGGTTTTGTAAGGAGTCCTGTCAATGAAGCACTTACTACTAAAAGTGCTGTAGCTGCTACCAATACTGTTAATGAGAATATAGCAAGACGTTACAGTAATAATATACGTTCAGGAGCTGGGTATTCTGGTTCTAGATCAAGAGGTTCAAGTCAAAGTTCAGGTCTTAATATACCTCAACCTACTAGATCTCCTGAAGCTATACAACAACAGATATTCAACGATCAACCTTTAAGAGATCTATATAAATATGACGAAGCAGTTCAAAAAGATTACCAAGCAGAACTAGGTAGAATAGAAGCTGATCGTGGTTCTTTTGAAGAGGAATTAGCAAAGATTGAAGCTGATAGAAAGCTTTACGATGAAGAATTTATCAAGATAAAGCAAGATAAAGAAACTTATGATACACAATTAAGTGAATTAGAGAGTATTAAAAAACAATTCCAAACTAGTATCAATCAGATCATGAGAGATACAGCTACCTTAGGTAATGAATACTTACATGAATCTACTAACCCATATGTCAAACAATTAATACCAACAAGAGATGAATACGTAAAACAATATGATGATATAGTTGGTCATAAGAGTTGGTTAGATGAATACTATGCAGATACAGAGAAACAGAAGTCTGATTTAGATAACTACTTTAAGACAATAACCACAGGACAACAGAATTTAGGAGATTATTTTAAAGAATTAAGTACAACTAAATCTACATACGATAAACAACTTAAAGCTAGTACTATAGATTTCCAACAACAAATGTTTGCAGCACAAAGACCTAGAATTTCTGGTGTTAGAGCTACTCCACAGCCTTTCTTCTCACCTAGACAGGCTTTCGGTAGAGTTAGTAGAAGGAAAACTAAGAAAGCACCAGACTATTTAACTATAGGTAGTATAGCAGGAGAAGGTTTATTCCCATTAAATATATAAAACAATGACAGCTAAATCTAGATATGATTTTTTATCCAGTGATCGTACACAATTTCTAAGCGAAGCAGAAGATGCTGCTAAACTTACCTTACCTTATTTAATTCGTGGACACGAAGAGAATGCAAGAGGGATGAAGCAATTAGTTACTCCTTGGCAATCCGTTGGAGCCAAAGGAGTAGTTGCTTTAGCAAGTAAACTTTCCCTCAGTCTTGTACCACCACAGACAAGTTTCTTTAAACTACAATTAGATGAATCACAATTAGGTCAAGATTTTGAACCACAAGTAAAATCAGAACTTGATTTATCCTTTGCAAAAATAGAGCGTACTATTCTTGATGCTATTGCAGCAACAGATGATCGTGTAATCATTCACCAAGCATTACAACATTTAGTTGTAGCTGGTAATGCTCTTATTTTTATGGGTAAAGAAGGTCTGAAATTATTTCCTCTTAATCGCTTTGTTATAGAAAGAGATGGTAACGGTCAAGTAATTGAAATAGTTACTAGGGAAAGAATCAATAAAAAATTAATAGAAAAATACATCCCAGAAGATGTGGAGTATGAAGACGATGAATCCGTGGTTGATGAAACCAAGAGTGATAAGCAGGAATGCGATGTCTACACACATGTAACAAGGGATAATAATAGATTCGTTTGGCATCAAGAAGTATTCGATAAAGTTCTACCGGGTTCCCAAGGGAAAGCACCAATCGATACAACACCATGGCTACCTCTACGTTTTAATTCAGTAGACGGTGAAGCATATGGTAGAGGAAGAGTAGGACAATTTATAGGTGATCTTAAGTCACTTGAAGCACTGTCTCAGGCACTCGTAGAAGGCTCTGCAGCGGCTGCTAAAGTAGTTTTCACTGTATCACCCTCAAGCACTACAAAACCCGCCACACTGGCGGCTGCAGGTAACGGAGCAATCGTTCAAGGAAGACCAGATGACATAGGTGTTGTCCAAGTAGGCAAGACTGCTGACTTCCAAACAGCCTATCAACTGATGGCTACACTTGAGAAACGGTTGAACGAAGCCTTCCTTATATTAAGTGTAAGAGATAGTGAGAGAACTACTGCACAAGAAGTGCAGATGACACAGTTGGAATTAGAACAACAATTAGGAGGACTCTTTGGGTTACTTACAATTGAATTCCTTGTGCCATATCTTAATCGTAAATTAAGTATCTTCCAAAAAACAGGTGAAATACCTAAGATACCTAAAGGAATGGTTAAACCAATTATAGTAGCTGGTATAAATAGTCTAGGTAGAGGACAAGATGTACAAGCATTAGGTGCTTTCTTACAAACTATTGCCCAAACAATGGGACCAGAAGCTATACAACAATATATTAATCCAGAAGAAGTAGTTAAGAGATTAGCTGCAGCTCAAGGTATTGATGTATTGAATTTAGTTAAGAGTATGCAAGAGGTACAAGAAGAACGTCAACAGGCTATGCAACAGCAAGCTGAAATGGAAGCTATTAAACAAACACCTAATATGATGAAAGCTCCAATGTTAGATCCTTCTAAGAATCCTCAGTTAGCTCCAGAAAATTTAGAACAACAACAACAAGGACAACAACCACCTGAACAGTAATGGCAGAAACATTAACATACGAAAATACTACTGAAACTACTAGTATTGATAATCTATCTGAGGCAGAACAAGATTCTTTGAAAGTCGGAGAAGCCTTACAAGAAGAACAGGAGACTTTACTTGCAGGGAAATATAAGGATGCTCAAGAATTAGAGTCAGCCTATATAGAATTGCAGAAAAAATTAGGAGATAAAGATGAAGAAAAACCTAGCGAAACTGAAGCTGAAGTAGAATCAAAAGATACTGATGAGAAGAAAGAGGATGAACCTGAATCTACTATCTTAGATGATTTATGGGCTCAAACTTTAGACGATCAAACGTATAAAGATGAAACTATTAAAGCTTTACAAGGAATGGATCCAGCTGATATAGCTAAGATGCATTTAGAATATAGGGCTCAAAATCAACAAACTCCTACACAGTTTACAGAACAAGATGTAAAACAACTTCACGATCTAGCAGGTGGAGAAGATGGATATAAAGAAATGCTTGGTTGGGCAACTAAGAATCTCAATAAACAAGAGGTTGATATGTTTGATCAAGTAATGGAAAGAGGAGATGCATTAGCAGCTTTCTTTGCAGTCCGTTCTTTAGCTTATAGATGGGAAGATGCAAAAGGATACGATGGAAGAATGTTAACAGGAACAGCACCAAAAACAGACGGATCACAATTCCGTAGCCAACAAGAAGTTGTAGCAGCTATGAATGATCCAAGATATGATAGAGATCCTGCTTATAGACAGGATATTACAGATAAATTACGAAGATCTGATGTAAAATTTTAAATCATGGCACGCTTAAATGATTGGTCTGATAAACTTGAAGCTTTAACGATAGCTGGTAAATATGGTGAGGGTGGTGCTAACACACCAGTTAATAGAAACACTATGCCTTGGCTTTATGAAGATAATAAACAACCTACAGAACCTGCAGGTAAAGATCCTAAAGAGGTTTTTGAACAATTAGAACTACCTTTAGATCTAGTTCAACTATATAGAATGCAAGGTGATGGTATTACAGAATTCTGGGATACTAATCCTGCTGATAGGGTTGGACCTAGAGGTAAGTCTCAATATGATGACAAGATTAAGGAGATGAATAAATGGATAGCTCCTTTACTTCATCCAAGTGAGCAAGCTGATGCTCAAGGATTAACAGATTTACTATCGCCTTTTCAAAATAAAAAAGGCAGTTTAAAAGATAGTGGGTTAACGAAGGAAGAGATGATAAAATTACTCAAGATAGGAGTAGGAGTACATAAAGCATAAGTTATCGTGGCGACCCGAATTATCGTCCTCGCCGCTGTAAACTTATTAAATTTTTTAATGAACGATACAGAAGTTATCGCTATCCAACCTCCTATTGAATATACAATGAACGAGAACGCAGAAGTACAAAATGGTCGTTGGGCTATGATCGGTATAATCTCCGCACTTGGAGCGTACGCCACGACTGGACAAATCATCCCTGGAATATTTTAATGAAAAAAATTACACTAGCTATTGCAGCTACTCTATTCTCAGTACCAGCTATTGCTGGACCTTATGTAAATGTAGAATCTAATGCTTCTTATACTGGTTCTGACTATCAGTCAAGAGCTACTGATCTACACTTAGGATTTGAAAACTCCGTTGGAGTATTTGATTGGTATGCACAAGGAGGCAAAACAATTAATGCTGCTGACGGCGTTGACTCTGACTCTAATTGGTCAGGGAAAGTAGGCGGTTCTGTCGCCGCTACCGAAAGACTAGGAGTCTACGGTGAAGTATCTTTTGCAAATCTATTTGATGAAGATACAGACAATTCTTATGGCACTCAAATAGGTGCTAAATATTCTTTTTAATAAATGACTACAGCCACACTAACAAAACCAAATAACAATTGGCAGCGTTTCTGTGACTGGACTACAAGTACCGATAACCGCCTCTATGTGGGGTGGTTTGGTGTACTTATGATCCCTGCACTTTTAACCGCTGCAACAGCATTTATAATAGCTTTTATAGCTGCTCCTCCAGTTGATATAGATGGTATACGTGAACCAGTAGCTGGCTCAATACTCTATGGAAACAACATCATCTCAGGGGCAATCGTCCCTTCGTCAAATGCAATCGGTCTTCACTTCTACCCAATCTGGGAAGCTGCAACCATCGACGAGTGGTTATATAACGGAGGACCATATCAACTTATTGTGTTCCACTTTCTCATCGGCATTGCATGTTACATGGGACGACAATGGGAACTTAGTTATCGACTAGGAATGAGGCCGTGGATTTGTGTTGCTTACTCAGCACCAGTCGCTGCAGCCTTTGCAGTCTTCCTGGTATATCCATTCGGACAAGGAAGTTTCTCTGACGGTATGCCGTTGGGAATCTCAGGGACGTTCAACTTTATGTTTGTCTTTCAAGCGGAACATAATATCCTCATGCATCCTTTCCATATGTTGGGAGTTGCGGGGGTCTTTGGCGGTGCTTTGTTCGCTGCTATGCATGGTTCCCTGGTTACGTCTTCGCTTATTCAAGAAACAGCAGAAGATGTATCCCAAAATTATGGGTATAAATTTGGACAACAAGACGAAACATATAACATCGTTGCAGCTCACGGCTACTTCGGTAGATTAATTTTTCAATATGCAAGCTTTAACAATTCTCGTGCTTTACATTTTTTTCTGGGTGCTTGGCCCGTCACTTGCATATGGCTCACCTCTATGGGAGTCTCTACAATGGCTTTCAATCTGAATGGCTTTAATTTTAATCAGTCAGTTAGTGACTCTCAAGGAAGAGTTATACCTACATGGGCTGATGTATTAAATAGAGCTGATTTAGGTATGGAAGTTATGCATGAAAGAAATGCACACAATTTCCCGCTTGATCTAGCGGCAACAACAGAGAAACAATATGCCTAAAGGTAAAGGTACCTACGGTACAAAGAAAGGGAGACCCCCTAAGAAATAAACACCGCGTCCGTTCATCCATTTTATGGACGCATGAAACCACAGCATGGAACGGGGTTGTGGTACTGGAGTATTACAATGACTGTAACACTAAGGTATCGCGGTGTTAAGTACACTAAGACAACAAAATCTTAATGGGTAGACATCAATCTGAAAATGGTGGATTTGGCAGGGCTTATCCTGTTGATTTTTCAACCACACCTAAACAAGTTGACACTTTACCAAGTGATCAACAACCACCTGGAGTAGACGAAGAGTATGATTCTCTTGAAGAAGCTCTCACATCTTAACGGACCATGGCTAGGAGTCTTAGGATTCCTAGCTATTTTCGTATTTATAGAAACCTTACACGTTCATTATCATGAGCAAGGTAAGGCTTGGTTAGAGGCACCTCAGTGTCGGACCTCTGACTAATTGGCTTTGGCCCGGTACGCCGGATACCCTTAGCCGTCTAGACGGTAGGGATAGACCTACAAAAAAAGCGCAAAAAAAAATTCTGTACAGAGCAAGTAAACTATACATTTTTAATTTAGCTTAATGGCTCACCAGACTACTAGCGGCTCTAACACAGCCCTATTGACAAGACCAGGACAATCTAACGCGGCTAATGACGCAAGAGCACTCTACTTGAAATTGTTCTCAGGAGAGATGTTCAAAGGATTCCAGCATAATGCAATTGCTAGAGACTTGGTGATGAAGAGAACCCTAAAGAACGGCAAATCTTTGCAGTTCATCTACACGGGTCATACCACAGCGGAATTCCATACTCCAGGAAACAGCATACTCGGTAACTCCGATGGTGCTCCTCCTGTAGCAGAGAAGACAATTACCGTTGATGATCTCTTAATCTCAAGTGCATTCGTATATGAGCTCGATGAGACCCTGGCACACTATGAATTGAGAGGAGAAATATCTAAGAAGATTGGATATGCTTTAGCTCAGAAATATGACAGACTTGTTTTCCGTTCTATCGCCAGAGGTGCTAGAGCTGCAAGTCCAATTACAAAGGCTAACTTTGTAGAACCAGGCGGAACACAAATCCGTGTTGGTACAAATAACCAAGCTTCTGATGCTTATGTATCAGCTAGTTTAATCAATGCATTCTATGATGCTGCTGCAGCCCTAGATGAAAAGGGTGTTAGCTCTGAAGGAAGAGTAGGTGTATTGAACCCAAGACAATATTATGAATTGATACAAGCTGTTGGTTCTAATGGTCTTGTAAATAGAGACGAACAAGGTGACTCCTTACAGAAAGGAAACGGAATCATTGAAATTGCAGGCATTAAGATCTACAAATCAATGAACATCCCATTCTTCAGTAAGTATGGTACTAAGTTTGGATCTGCTTCTGCAACCAACCCAGGTGTAACATCACCAGGAAACATTGGTTCATTCGTAGAAGCTGCTGTAGAAGATGCTGCAAATGACGTAACCGGAATCAACAATGAGTACGGTGAAGAGACTGAATTCGCAAACTCTTGCGGACTTATCTTCCAACGTGAAGGTGCAGGTATCGTTGAAGCAATTGGACCTCAAGTACAAGTAACTTCAGGTGATGTATCCGTGGTTTACCAGGGTGACGTTATTCTAGGACGCTTGGCAATGGGAGCTGATTACCTCAACCCAGCTGCATGTGTTGAATTAGTAGCAGGTGCTGCTGCTGGTTCTTCAGGTAACGCTGCATTCTAAGAACATTTATGGAGGATTCTTCGGAGTCCTCCTTTTTTTTATATATAAATAATTATGCCATTTCCAACCACTAACGCTACACAAGAATTACCAGCCATAAATCAAATACTATCGTCATGTGGTCAGGCTCCTGTAACCACTTTAGATCAAACCAACCCGGACGTTGCGATTGCCTATGATACATTGTTACAGGTGTCACGGGAAGTACAAGCAGAAGGCTGGACCTTTAATAAAGAGTATCACTATGAATTCACACCTGATACTAATAATGAGATAGCTATACCTAATAATATATTACAAATTAAACTTACCGAAAATGTTGAGAATTCAGATTTTGATGGTATTCGTAGAGGAGGTAAGTTATATGATAGACAACATCATACATATGAATGGAAAGATTATAGTCCTGTAGAATGTGATATAGTATGGGAATTTGATTGGGTAGATTTACCTCAACCTATACAAGATTTCATCACTGCTAGAGCTGCAGCTATAGTTTCTCAAAGGATAGTAGGAGATACTGAAGCATATCAAATGTTACAACAACAAGAAGCTTATTTAAGAGCTTTAGCCTTAGAGTATGAAACTCAACAAGGTCAGTATACATTCTTTGGGCACCCACAAGGACAACAAAATTACTATCAAAGTTATCAACCTTATCAAGCACTTAAAAGATAATGTCAGCTGTAACACAAAGAATAGATAATTATCTCGGAGGAGTATCTAAACAATCAGATGATAAGAAATTACCTGGACAAGTAACAGAATGTCTTAATGGTTATCCTGATCCTACTTTTGGTTTAACAAAAAGACCTGGATTTAAATGGATAGCAAATCTAGGAACAGGTACTACTTATGATTCATCTTATTGGTTTTATATTCATAGAGATAATGACGAGAAATATATAGGATGTATCAAACCTGCTTCAGGAGGCTCTACAGGAGACATAGATGTATGGAATGCTACTACGGGTGCAGCTTGCACTGTTAACTATGGTACAGGCGCACAGGCATACCTTACAGGAGCAAGTACAAACTATGATATACTTACTGTACAAGATACTTCTATTATATCAAACAATTTAATAGCAACTGCTGCTAATGCTGCTCCAAGTTTTACAGCAAATTCACAAGCTACTTTAGAATTAGCAGGAACTTCACTTCTTACTACTTATACAGTAGTAGTCGCAGGTACTACCACTACTACCACTACAGATTCAGATGATACTTACGATGATGCTTTAACTAAAATTAAAGCTTCTATCGATGCAGCTAGTATATCTGGACTAACAGTAGTTAAATATCAGACTACATTACAATTAACTAGAACTAGTGCATTTACTATAACAGCTAGTGGTGGTACAACAAATGCTGCTATCACTGTTTTCCAAGATCAAGTAGATAGTGTAGCACAACTACCTGTACAAACAGCACATAATCATACAGTAAAAGTAGTTAATACTTCATCTGCTAATGATACTTATTTTGCTAAATTTGTAGCTGATAACGGAACATCAGGTCCAGGTTACTGGGCAGAAACACGAGATCCTAGTGTATCAACTGGTTTAAATACAGCTACTATGCCTCATGAATTAGTAAATAATTCTACGAATACTTTTACATTTCAAAAGATAGTATATACAGAAAGATTAGTAGGTGATGATACTACTAATTCTCATCCTAGTTTTGTAGGACAAAAAATACAGAAGGCTTTCTTCTATAATAATAGATTAGGATTTTTAGCTCTTGATAATGTTATTTTAAGTCAGTCTGGTCAACAATATAATTTTTACCATACATCAGCACAGACTTTGATTGCTTCTGATCCTATTGATCTACAAGCATCTACTACTAAACCTGCTGCTCTACATGGTATATTACCTACTACACAGGGTCTTGTATTATTTAGTAAGAATCAACAGTTCTTGATGAGTGCTCAAGATAATATATTAACGCCTACTACCACTACTATTAGAACTATTTCTAACTATGAAATGGATGATAGTGTAGATCCTATTGATATGGGAAGTAGCATTAAATTTATAAGTAAAACACCTAGTTATTCCAGAGTATTTGGTATGGTAACTAGAGGACAAGACGAGAACCCTCAAGTATTAGATGTAAGTAGAGTAGTAAACGAATGGGTACCAGCTACTATAGATACGTTTATAGGTAGTTCGCAGAACCAATTCATAGCTATGTCTAGTCAGACAGATGATAAAGTATATTTTTATCTTACTTATAATGATGGAGAAAAGAATATAGTTCAAGCATGGTTTAATTGGCAACTATCAGGTACAGTACAAACTATTGCTGTAGATTCAGATGATTTCTTTGCAGTTACTAAACAACAAGATCAATTCACTCTAAGTAAAGCTAGTTTAAGTCAAAGCCCTTCTGATGCTATTATTGTTAATAATGATGGACAGAGAATTAATCCTTGTATGGATCTATATGCTGCAGCAAGTTCTGTTACATACGATGCTACTAACGATTTATCTAAATGTTATATACCATGGAATAATGTTACAGCATTAACTCCAGTCCTTGTAATTAAGGGTACAACGGCTACAGGACAGTTCATTGAGTCTGGATTTACTATCACACCTGATACAGGTTCTGACGGTACTGGAGCTTATTTTAGCGTCCCTAGAAAGAACTTAACAAGTGTAGCTGCTGATGTAGTTGTAGGTTATAAATATGATTTTGATATTATATTACCAAATACTTATCTTAGAGCAGATGAAAATATGGTTAGAACTGATTACACTGCTAATCTTACAATAGCTAGAATGAAGTTTGCTGTTGGTCTTTCTGGACTTATGGCATTTAAATTAAAGTCTACTGGTATTAGACAAGGTAAGAAAGAATATACTGGTGATGGTTCTACTACTGTATTTAACTGGACTGTTGAGGATTTAGATTATGTAGATAAAGATCAGATAAAAGTTACATTAGATGGAGTTTCTACTACAGCATTCACTGTGTCTGGTGATAGTCAGATTACATTCTCTTCAGCACCAGGTAATACTGTTAAAATATTAATATATTTAGATGAATGGTATAACTTAAATCCAACTGCAATTGCTAATACATACTTAGCTAATGATATAGCTTTATCAGATTCATCCGTATTTACTATACCCATACATCAAAAAACAAACAACTTCCAACTAAGAATATTTAATGATTCACCTTTTCCAGTATCTTTAAATTCTATGATGTGGGAAGGTAATTACTCACCTAGATTTTATAAGAGGACTTAATAACAATGTGGCCTGCAATTATTGGTGGAGGTGTCAGTTTAATAGGAAGTATTATAGGTGGCAATAAATCATCTGATGCTGCAAGACAGCAAGCACAATTATCAAATGAAGCTGCTGAAAGACAATTAAAATATGATACTGACCGTTGGAACTTAACTAAAGAAAAAATTATAGCAGATAGAAATTTTGCCTCAGAGCAAATATTACTACAAGCTGCTAATGAACGTAAGTTAGCTGATTATAAAGATGCTGTTAATTTAGAACAGTATAAATATAATTTAAAAATACGTGATTCTGAACAGCAATCTTTAGATGCTCAATTTGATAAGTCTAATGCTATATATGATCTATCAATAGATTTAAATGCATTACAAGCTAAATCTGCAACAGACGATGAGATAAGAAAATATCAAGAACTACAAGATGAAGCCGCTTTTGATACTCAAGAGCAACAATTAGAACAATTAGAAATAGAAGGTAAATTAAGAGCAAGAGGTATAAAAGGTAGAAGTGTATCTAAAGGTATTCAATCTAGTTATGCTAGTTATGGAAGACAGATAGCTTTACTTAATGCATCAGTTGAAGCTGGAGGTCGTAATGCTAGAGCAGCTATGGCTGAAATAGCAAGAGATAGAACTTCAGCTGACTTAGCAGCTTTTGCTAGTAAAATGTTAGAGCCTGGTATATTACCAGATCCAGTCCAGCCTTTCGCTACTCCAGTAGCAGATTATCAATTACCTAGAGAATTAACAGAAGGTGATTTCGGACCTAGACCAGTATTAGGTGCCTATTCTTCACCATCCGCAGCTGCTAATCAAGTATGGGGTAGTACCTTTACAAGTATAGCAAGTAATGTAGGTGGTATAGTAAGTGCTTTTGCTAAATCCGGTTAACAATTTAAAATTATGACAAAATACCAAAGACGCTATCAAGGTAGTGGTAGGTTTCGTAGACAAGATTTTGGTGACTTAGGCTTACGAGCTAAAAAAGAAGAGCAAGATAGAGTTACTAAATCCTTAGAACGTACAGCTCGACAACTTAAAGAGCGAGGACAAGAACAGATTTCTGACTTGAAAGGTATAGCAGAAACTCAAGCAAAAAATGCAGAGAAGTTAAATCAACTTAATAATGATGTCTTCCAAAATGAATATAGAAATATAGGAATTAGAAGTAAAAGAGAAGTTGAAAATTTAGAAGCTCAAGCTAAAGAACTTGGTAAAGAAAAAGAGTGGTGGAAAGATTTTTCTACTACTCAAGCTTGGAAAATAGGAGAGTCAGTAAACCAAACGTTAATGGCTGCTGATACTATACGTGGTAAATATTTAGCAGACAAGGTTAATTGGGATTTACAATCTCTTATTCAAAAAGATGCCTTTGGATTTCTTGAAACGGATATGGAGAAAGATGTCAGTGGTTTGCTGACAGCTATGCAAAAAGGAAAATCAGAAGCATATGAGACAGCTAAAGGTCTGTTGAATGAAAAAAGAAAATCTAATGTTTATCTCTCTGAACAAGCTGCAACATATGTTTCAGAAAATAAAGAGGTTTTAATAAATGATGCTATAAATGATCTAAGAAGAACTGTTGAAGCAGGACTTAAACATAATCCTAATTCACCAGGATTAGAATCTATTATTCAAGAGGGTATGGAATCATATGGACGAAGACTTCTTAATCAATTAAAGATATCTGAAGCAACTCCAGGTGGTAGAAAAATAGTTAAATTATTTGCACAAGAAGGTAGGTTAAAATATGCATCCTTATATGGTAAACGACAATACCTTACTGGTCAGGAAAACATAAAAGCATCTTTTACTAGATTGAAAGGTGATCTTAATAATCCTACTTATTTTGCTGATTTTGTACAGACAACAGCTCTTGCTTGGTCTACTGATGGTAAAGGTCGTTACTTTGCACCATCAGGTAATCAAGGAGATGCTTTGCAAACAGCGACTCTATTTATGGTTAAAGAATTGGCAGATAATATGAACGAAGCTAATGATATATTAGATATGGTGATACCTTTAAGGCCAGATCAGAATGAAAAAAGTAAAAGAGAAACTATAAGAGAGAAATTAAGTAATCGTGATATAACAACTTTAGTTGAAGAAGCTATGGTGGATAAACTAAAAACAAAAAACGCATTAGCTACTGAAACTAGAAAGGCAGGAGATACTCAAGCTTTAAGTGAAATACAACAAGAACTAAAAGATAATCCTCAACTTCTCAAGACTCAAGAAGGTATAGCACAAATAGAAAGTCGTTATAAAGCTGCTGTTGATAAAAACTATATTAATACAAAGAGTTATATAGCTAATCTAATTGGATATAATAAAGATTCTAAATCTACAATCACTCAGCAGTGGATGATAAAAGAAGCAGTAAAAAATCAAGATTGGTCACTTTTTAATGAATTATATTTACAATTAGAGGAAGCTGATCAAAAGAAATTAGATTTAGACGGTACTTGGAAAGTAATGGATTTCTACAGTATAAATAGTAGAGAGTTAACTACTAATAAGATATTATCTAGAATTGAAACAAAGCTTAAACAAGATCTTAGTGCAGATCAAATAAAGAAAGGTTTAAGTAGTAGTGCTATTGCTGCATCAGAAGAAATGAGACTAGATGTCTTGAATGAATTAGTTGATATACTAGGTGATGAAAAATTGGCAACATGGTCTGATAGGAAAAAAATTGATGAAGCTTTTAATAGAGTTTATGACCGTGTTGATAAAAAAGAAGGTAAGTACTGGCACCTGACACCAAGTGACACGGGTGATCCTAGAATAGTATTTCCACATTTCCAAAGGAATGGTGAGAATTTTGAAAAGGAACAACTAACACAGGAACAGATAAAAAAAGCTTTAGTACCAGGTAATACTCTTGAACAAATACTTTCTAGACATATTCCAGAGCAAAATAAACGTCTTATTGCTTTACAAGAGTTAGGCAATGTTGCTAAAGATATTAGTAATGGTGGTTCTTTTCATATGCCTGAAATAGTAAAAGAGATATACAAATTACTACCAGCTACAGTTCGAGAAAGTGAACGGTTTTATGAAGAAGACATTCTTAATATGATATTAAAAAAGGAAGGTTTTAAGGTTAGAGCTAATCCTGGCTATAGAGGTATGTTAGAGTCATTAGGTGTTAATCCTAAGAGTATACCTTATAATCAATTACAAGCTCAGACTTTGTATTATACTACATTCAATGAAACAGGTGAAAAACCGATATCAGATGAAGTAAAGGCCGCACTTACTACTGGTTTTGAAGCTCTTGCTAACCAATTAGGTTATACTATAAATTCTAAAGACTACATTAGACTCAAAAGGAGGTTCCCTAAATAATGGCTACAATAGAAGAAGAGGTTATTGAAAACCAAGATAACCAAGAATTAGTAGCAGAACTTCCCCCAATTAATGCTACAGATCAAGCTCAAAAACAATTAAATAATTCTAGTAGTACTTTAACAACACCTGTAGAGCCAGAAGAATCCTCTCGGTTTGCTGCTCCTAAAGACGCACCATATGGATCTAGTAGTATTGATTTAAGTATTCCTGAAAACAAAGCTGCTATGTGGGAGGAGTATAATTCATTCAGAACTCTACCACGTAATAGTGAAGAAAAGGTTAGACTTAGAGATAACTGGTACTATAAATATTATGGTATGAGTTATGAGGAAGCTAATAATGCTAAAATAGAACATAATAAAAAGTATGGAGGATTTTATCCAGGTGCTAATAATCCATTTGCTAGTATGGAACAGAACTTCCAAGCTTTATCTATAGGAGGTTTAGCATGGGCTGATTTCGCTACAGATCTAATAGGCAATCTTCCAGGTATGGGAGTTCTTGATGATTATTGGGATAAAAAAACTAGATTAGATAATCCTATACATGAAAGACTTAGAAAAGCACTTTCTGTAATACTACCAGCTATATATGCAGGCAGAACAGGTACTGGTAAAATACAAAGTATGGACGCTACAGGCGTACAAAAAGCTTTAGCAGCTACTGGCTTATTTACTGCTTCTGAAATGGCTATTATTGGTCTTAGTGATCAAGGTGAAGAACATAATCTTTTTAGAAGTTTAAGTGATCTATTTCCAGGTCTATTTGGAGATGAAGGTTCTATACCTTTTCCTGATGCTATCAAGACTTTAGATACTGATAGTCCTCTTGTTAGAAAACGGAAAAACATGTACGATACTGGTCTATTAAGTGCTGCAGGTACTATAGGTGGTATCGCATTGAAGTTAGGAACTGGTAAGAAATGGTTACAATGGATGCAGCCATTAGATGACAGTGCAGTAGCTTATAAGGCAGCAGAAGTAAATAAAGTAGCTGATGTAGATAAATTAATTAAAATCCAAGAAATAGATACTCAATTATCTCTAGGAGGTAAGAATCTATCTAGAGGTATGGAAGCTAAACTTATAGCTGAAAGAGAACGTTTAGTACAATCATTAGAAAATGTAGATGACTTAGATGAAGCTTTAAATGCATTAGATGATGCTGCAGTTAAAGAACGAAATCAAGCTGCTAAAACATCTAATGAATTAAATCGTGATGATGCTACCTTTGATCCTAACGCAACTCCTGTAGTTAATAATCAATTAAACCCTAGACAAACTCCAGAACCTGGTAATGTAGCCAAAAATATGGCAGATACCACTGGTATTAAGAATGGTACCTCTACAGGTGATCCAGCTCCTATTATAACTGAAGCTATGAGAAGGAAAGGTCTAATGGTAGGCAGTACTTCTCGTGATGCTGTTCTAGGTGTAGCTGAAGAAACTAGAGATATAGGTAGGTTTAATGCTCTTGTAGATGGTTTTAGATATACTTCTAAACAAATGAATTCAGCAGCATATGATATCTATACTAGTATTATAGCTGCTCAGAATATGGATGAAGTACGTGATCTATTCCTACAAAATAGAGATGTTAAAAACATGCTCTTAGGTAGATTTAAAGTAGAAATGATAAATGAAGAACAAGCACGTGCTGCTGCCTTTGCTATGAGAGATTTAGTTGATAGATTTCTAGGTAGAAGTATAGCTGAATCTTCTGGTAGAGTTATGGATACTTTAGGTAGAGAAGCTGCTACTATGGCTGAAGGTATACAAGCACTAAAAGGTTTTACAGATGAAAATGCTGCAATGGATCTTATTATTGATAAGATGCAATTCCTTATGGATGAGTATGCTCTCAATAAATATGTTTCTGGTTGGCAGTTACGTAATAAGAACTGGTTTGATCAGCTTCCTCCAGGTAATATAGATGAGGCTATAGGTACTTTACAGAATGAATTTAGATCAGCTGAGAATGCTATACATGCTAAAAACTTACGTTTTACTGAAACTCTTAAAGAATTAAAAGATACAAATCCTTTAGCTATGAGACCTTTAGTTGATGCTTATGCTCATACTAATGGTGATGTAGATACTTTGGCTAAACTTATGCAATGGGCTGCTGACCAAGTTTCACCTGGAGGTATGTTAAAAAGTCCAGATCCTAAAGCTTTAAATTTATTTACTAGATCAGCTTGGGGTGTTGTATATAATAATGTACTATCCGGTATATCAGCTTTTAGAGCTGGTTTAGGTAATACATCTCAATTAATATTAAAACCTATAACAGGTATGTTAGGGCATGGTATGTTGGGTTTATCTGATGGCTTCGAAGGCTTTAAGAGAACAATGTATTATAATGGAGCTGTATTCGAAACTAATAGAAGAGCACTTCACGATGCTTTCCAAGCTATGAAGAAAACTCATAAAGATCCTACACATATGATGAAAGTATATCGTAAGGATTTTGTATTCAAAGAAGATAAAACTTGGAATATAATAGAAGATATGAGAGCTGTTTGGGAACAAGAAGGTAATTATGGTAGAATACTTCAATATGATATGGCCAAAACTCTTAGAGATATGTCTAAGATGCCATGGTTACGTTATGGTCTAACTGGTATGGCTTTTACTGATGTATTTTCTAATGTACATTTAGCTCATTATCTATCTAGAGTTAGAGCTTATGACGAAGTATTTAGTGAATTTGGTTTTGCTGATTGGAAGAAAATAGCTATAGCTGAAAAGAAACATTATAAAACTTTATTTGATGATAATAATCTAATTAAAGATAATGTTTTAAAATCTCTAGCTGGAGAAGTATCGTTAAATTTAGATGATGGTGTATCTAATTGGATAAACCAAGCTACAACAGCTTATCCTATTAGTAAGTTTATAATGATGTTTCCACGGACTCAAAGTAACTGGGTAAAGAATGCTTTATCATGGACACCTATAAGTCTTATACCTGGTATAAATAAATATTCTAAAACTATTTATGCTCGTACTGATGATCAAATAGCAGCAGCTTTAGCAGAGCACGGTATTGATATGGCTAGTACAGAAGGAGCACAAGTTATATTTGAAAATCTCAAAGCGGACTATATAGGTCGTATAGCTTTTTCAAGTCTTTTAACTAAAAGTTTATGGGATTATTCTTTAGCTGGAAATATTAGAGGCAATGGTCATTATAATGCAACACGTAGAAATAATGAAAGATCTCAATTTGGATATGAACCTAGAACTATTAATATAGGTGGTAGATGGGTAAGCTTTAAAGGTTTAGTTGGAGTAGAACCTATATTAACTATACTAGGAGATATGTCATATTATGCTAGAGATGTTGATCAGTCTATTATGGAAGATTGGCAAGCTAAATTAATGTGGACTATTTCTGCTACATTCCTAAATGATACCCCTTTACAAGGACTAGAACCCCTTATATCTATTATAAATGGTGATTTATCAGGTTTTAATAGAGCAGGTGCTAATGCTACTAGAGCTATGATACCTATGTCTGGTGCTTTAGGTGTAGTTAGTTCCGCTATTACAAGTTCACAAAAAGATTTACAAAGTGATATTGTTAAATATATTCAAAATAAAACACCTATAGCTTCTAGTTTCTTACCAGAAGAAATAGATTTATGGACAGGAGAAGCTCTTAATGATATAGATAATCCAGTTCTTAGAATACTTAACGCATTGAGTCCTATTAAAGTTAATGGTACACAAGAACCTTGGAGGCAATGGTTATTAGATACTGGATGGGATGGTTATAGTAGATTGACTAAACATTCTTCAGGAGCTTATACATATTCTGAAACAGAAAGAGAACAAATCTATAAATATATAGGGGATATGCAGTTATATAAACAATTAGAAAAATTAATGAAGTCTAAAAAATATAATGATCAAGTAGGTAAATTACGTTCCCATCGTGTTACTGCTCAAGATCTTGAAAATGATAGAATTCAATTAAAATCTAAGTACCTTCCTTTATATAAAGAAATAGATCGTATCATTATAAACGCACAGAAATTAGCTGAAAAACAATTAGAAGAAGACATTCCTTCAATACCTCGTACAGTACAATATCAACAAAATGTCGATCGATCTATGAAGAGAGGAGACGTTGATGAAGCTAATAGATTACAAAGAAAAGAATTAGAGACAAGACAACTCCTACAATTTGGGGGATCACAATAGATAAACTATGGCTGTAACAGAACAATCGTATACAGGTAATGGTTCCACCACCAATTACTCATTCACATTTCCATATCTTAAGTCGGGCGACATTGAAGTTCAAGTCGACGCAACCGTACAAGCAACTAATACTTGGTCATTAGCTAATGCTACCACGGTACAATTTAATAGTGCTCCAGCAAATGGAGCTAAAATCAAAATACTTAGACAAACGAATGTTGACAACCTGACAGCCACCTTTTATGCAGGATCAGCTATAAAATCAGAAGATTTAAACGATAACTTTACACAAAACTTATATAAGACTCAAGAAGTAGGTAATAGATTCTTCCAGACTACTGGTGGAACGATGTCTGGAGATCTAACTTTAGGTGAAGATGCAGTTCTTGTATTTGAAGGTGCTACAGATAACGCACATGAGACTACTCTTACTGTAACTGATCCTACTGCAGATCGTACAGTTACTATTCCTAATGTAAGTGGAACAGTAGTAACCACAGGAGATACAGGAACAGTTACAGCTACAATGTTAGCTGCTAATTCTGTAGATTCTTCTGAATTAGTAGATGGTAGTGTGGACTTATCACACATGTCAGCTAATTCAGTAGATAGTGATCAGTACGTAGATGGAAGTATAGATACAATTCATATTGCTGATTCTCAAGTAACAGCAGCAAAGCTTGCATCAGATGCAGTTACGACTGCAAAGATAGCAAGTGATGCTATAACAGGAGCAAAGATAGCCGATGATGCAATCAATTCTGAGCATTATACTGATGGTAGTATTGATACTGCTCATATTGCCGACAGTCAGATAACATCTGCTAAGATAGCTGATTCTCAGGTAACAACTGCTAAGGTTGCAGATGATGCTATAACCCAAGCTAAAATAGCAGATGATGCAGTCGGAGCTGATCAATTAGCATCAAATGCTGTAGTGTCAGCTAGTATTGCAGATGGTTCAGTTGTTAATGCTGATATTAATGCTAGTGCAGCTATTGCACATAATAAATTAGCAGCAGTCCCTGATGGACAAGTTATTGTAGGTAATGGATCAACAGTTCCTACAGCAGTAGCAATTTCAGGTGATATAACACTTGCTAATGACGGTGCTGTAACTATTGCCAATGATGCAGTAGAAATAGGTATGATAGGTTGCGAACAGACAACTATATCTGATAGTGATTCTCATATTCCTACATCTGGAGCTGTTGTAGATTATGTAGCAGCCCAATTAGCAGTTACAGGAGGTTTAACATTAATAGCAGATGAGGATAATTTCCCAACATCTCAACCAGCATCTGGTCTTGTAATCAGTATTAAGAGTGTAGATGGTATTGTTATTAATGGTAGTGGTGTAAGTACTACAGCTAGAACAGCTGGTAATGGATCTGATAACGTAACAATTAATGGATTCCCCTCTGATTTATATAGTAAGACTTTATCAGGAAGTTTAGGCTTAATGGTTAGTTCTACTGGATCAGGTCATATCTATACTTATCATAAATTATTAGCAAAAGAATCTGATGTAGAACAATTAAGTCAAGATATAAATGACTTTGGTAATAGGTACCGTGTTAATGCTGGTGAACCTGGATCTAATAACGATGAAGGTGATTTAGTATTTGATACTAATGCTAACAAGATGAAGGTCTATGATGGCTCATCTTGGGGTGAAGTTACCTCTACTGGTGAATTTAAGTATCTATTCTTATGTCCAGCTGGTGGAACTGGATCACCTACTTTAGATGGTAGTATTGCTACATATGATCTAAGAGAATCTAGTAACTCAGGAGCAGCAGCTAGTGTAACAAATGCAGCTCAGTTAATTGTTAGTGTCAATGGTGTAGTACAGAAAGCTAATACTGGTACTAGTGCTCCTTCAGAAGGATTTGCACTTGTAGATGCTAATACAATTATATTTGGATCAAATTTAGCTAGTGGTGATTCAGTATTTATAGTACAGATAGGATCTGCTGTAAGTATTCCTACACCTGGAGACGGTACAGTTACATCTGCTAAGATTGTAGATGGAGCTATATTAAATGCTGATATAAACGCTTCAGCCGCTATAGCTGGTAGTAAGTTAGCAGATGATTCAATTACTGAAGCTAAATTAGATATACATGCAGCTCCTACTGGTACAGATAAATTCCTTAAATATACC